>Ga0265297_10003674_pt1 | contig 27107 bp, 31 predicted proteins | sample Munlanlwell13791_FD_192502 | JGI IMG/M metagenome (GOLD analysis project Ga0265297, IMG submission 192502) | Leachate microbial communities from a municipal landfill in Southern Ontario, Canada - Leachate well 137-91 | ecosystem: Engineered > Solid waste > Landfill > Unclassified | place...
TTTCCTGGCTCCTGACTTCTCCAGTACAGCATCGGGTATCAGTTCAGGCACCTGCCATAGCTCTACTTCTGCTCCGTCAACCTCTCTAGCGCCATCAGCAACAGCCTCGGCCATTTTATGAATATGCCCATACATACTATAAAAGACTACCTTTATCTTCATTATCACTCCTCCTGCCCCTCTGGTTCTATTCGTGCATAAGGCTTCTATGCTCCTTCATCATGCATTTATCCATTACTACCAGCAGGCCTGCCTTCTTAGCTTTAGCGGCAGCTTCCTTGTTGATAACACCTTCCTGCATCCAGATTGCCTTAGCTCCGATCAGAATAGCTTGCTCAACTACGGGCAATACCTCGCTTGAATTTCTGAATATATCTACAACCTCCACTCTTTCCGGTATAGATAAGAGGTCGGGATAACTGACATGTCCTGACATTTCCTGTGCATTAGGATTTACCGGTATTAAGTGATAGCCATGCTGTGCCAGGTAATTAAAAACTCTGTGACTGGGACGTTCCGGGTCTGGTGATGCCCCAACAACGGCTACGCTACGGTATTCGTTCAGAATCTTTTTCTCTAAATTACTCGCTCCCACCATAAATTTTAATCCTCACCTGATTATCTTCTAGTTCCCTTGCACTACAAAAATTCATCGAGCAAAGCCTCTGCTTTTTGTGATTCAATTTCTCTCTTGACCAGAGGCCCCTTACTCAAAACAGATAACTGCTCCTCAAAAGTAAGAGCTTCTTTTTGATAGATAACGCCCAAAGGTATTCGTTCACCCCATTCCTGAGATTTATCAAAAGCTGCAAGCCTGTCAGCCGGGTCATAGGCATTACCTTCTATCTTATACACTCTTTCCTGATACCAACTATAAGTGTTTTTATGATTGAAGGAGACGCAGGGCTGAAGGATATCGATAAGGGCAAAGCCCTTGTGCTTGATACCTGCTTTAATCAGGTCGCTCAAATGCGATACATCTCCGGCAAAACCACGGGCTACAAAGGTGGCTCCAGCAGCAATAGCCATAGCTACAGGATTAAACGGTATGCAGGCACCTTCCAGCGAAGTCTTGGTAACAAAGCCCTGATCGCTGGTAGGAGACGCCTGCCCTTTGGTAAGACCATAGACCTGGTTATTATGCACCAGATAAGTAATGTCATGGTTACGACGAGCGGAATGGATAAAATGGTTCCCTCCTTCACCATAACCATCGCCATCACCCCCCACAGCAATAACTACAAGCTCAGGATTGACTATCTTAGCTCCTATAGCAGCAGGCAAGGGTCTGCCATGAAGAACATTGAGCACATTGCCTCTGGTGTAATGGGGCAATTTACCTGCCTGACCAATGCCAGATACCAATAAAATCTGGTACGGTTCAATTTCAAGTTCCACCAATGCCTGATTAAGAGCTTTTAGAATACCAAAGTTGCCACAGCCAGGGCACCAGGCCGGGGTTATTCCGATATAATCAGCCGCAGTTACCTTCATACCAGTTTCTCCTTCCTCATCTCGGCAATAATGTACTCCGGAGTAAATGGACGTCCATCGTATTTAAGAATGTTACCATTAGCTTTCTTGCCCGTCTCGGCCCGAATAAGGTGTGCTAACTGACCTGTGGCATTATTTTCTATTACATAATTATTCTGAGCTTTATCCATAATACCGGCCATTGCCTCAGCAGGAAACGGCCACAACTCAGTCAAGTGAACTGAATTAACACTCACTCCCTGTCTGCTTAAAATATCTACAGTTTCGCGAATAGCACCGCCAGTACTGCCCCAACCGATGAGCGTAGTCTTCGCACCCTCGGAACCATATACTTCAGGGACATTGATTTCACCCTTGAGTCCGACGAGTTTCCGCATACGTTTCTGCATCATCCTGGTTCTGGTCTCAGCATCCTCAATCATATGACCTTCTTCATCATGCTCGTCGGCATCGGTAACCACCAGCGCCTTTCCCTGCAAAGGAAAAGCACGAGGTGAAATGCCGGAATCGGTTATCAGATGTCGACGATAATCCGCAACTTTTCCTTCAGAAAACAGCAATCCTCTGTCAATAGTTAATTTCGACAGGTCGAATCTATCAACCGTAGAATACGAACTAGCCAGATGCTGGTCTGTCACTATAATTACAGGCAATTGATATTTCTCTGCCAGATTGAAGGCTTTGACAGTCAGCCAGAAAGCATCTTCGATAGTAGCCGGTGCCAGGACAACACGTGGAAATTCACCATGGGAAGCATGAAGTATAAATTCCAAATCTCCCTGCTCCGTTCTGGTAGGCAAACCTATAGCCGGACCGACGCGCTGTCCTTCGATAACCACAATAGGCGTTTCGGTAATACCTGCCAATCCCAGACCTTCCACCATCAGGCAAAAGCCACCACCAGAGGTAGCTGTCATAGCACGGACGCCGGCATAACCTGCTCCGACTACCATGTTGATCGCCGCTATCTCATCTTCAGATTGAATCACCGCCAGACCAAAATCCTTAGCCTTGGCTGCCAGATATTCCATAATAGAACTGGTGGGAGTCATAGGATAAGCTGCCATGAACTTACAGCCTGCCGCTATGGCGCCTAGCGCTATAGCCTCATTTCCATTAAGCAGCATCCTTTTATCATCGCCAATCGGCTTCAAATTCGGCTCAAAGTCTCCCTTGAAGTTCTGTCGAGTATAGTCATATCCAGCTTTTGCTGCTTTAACATTTCTATCTCCGATTTCTTCAGAGCCAAAATACACTCGTAAAACATTTTCCGCTACTCTAAAATCGTAATTAACCAGACTCAGAGCCACTCCTAAAGCAACAGAATTGGCCATTATCTTATGCCCTGCACTCTCCTCTGCCAGCTTGTTAAGAGGCACGCTGAATAAATTTTCACTGGCATTTACATCTTTTACCTCCTCCCCATCAAACACGATTACTCCATCTTTAGTTAATTCTCCACGATGCAGTTCTATGCTACCGTTATCCAAGGCAATCAGCATATCTACGCGCTCAGCGATGGCACCAATCACGGAATCTTTCACCCTGACACGGTAAAAGTTATGCCCACCTCTTACTCTGGATTCGTAGTCCTGGTCAGCAAAAATATGATAACCACCCCTGGCAAAAGCCTTTGCCAGCAAAAAACCTATTGATTGCACCCCCTGCCCAGCCTCTCCACCTATCATAAAATTAAAGTCTATTGCCATTATTAACCTCTCAACACTGTCCTCTTTACTTAAAAAAGCCCTTTTTCACCTAAACGAATAAATTAGATCTCGACCAGTATATTATCGTCTTCGATTTTTATCTTGTATGTAGTTAATGGTCTGGCGGATTTTATTAACTTACCCAGTTTAGCAGCAAAGCCGGTGAAGTTTGTCCAGCGGATTACCCGTCCGTTAGTAAGGTCAAACCGGGAACCATGTAATGGGCAGGTAACCACAGTCCCATCCAATTTGCCCTGCGCCAGTTTACCGCCAAGATGCGGGCAACGGTTCTCCGCAGCATAATAATTATCGCCCACCCTGGCTAACAGGATCTCACGTCCAGCAGCATTTACCGCTTTCATCGATCCGTCCTTCAGTTCATCCTTTTTAGCAATTTGCACTAATTCAGACATCAAACCTCCTCCTTAACTTTCGGGCAATTACGCTACCATTACACAAAAAGACTATGAGATTCCAGCGATTTAACTTTCGGCTTATTTGCTACTTGGTCTATCATGCGGCGGAATTATCAACACCGCAGATCGAGCATGCCGCACCACTTTATCAGCCACGCTGCCCATAGCCCAGCGCACAACCCCAGACCGACCATGCGTACTCATAATAATAAGGTCTACACTGTTCTTACCAGCATAATTCAGTATCTCGTCGGCTGCCCTACCTTTAGCCACAGCCACCTTAGCTTTGACACCTTTGCTGCTTAACCGGTCAGCTGAGTCAACCAAATACTTTTCCATCCAATTCACAGCCTGCTTATTTGCTTCAACTTCCCAATCGCTGCCCAAGAAGGCGTTGATCTCACCGGCCTGAGGAATAGGCTCCACCACCCCAAACAAAACTACCTCGGGAACATTGCATCCTGTAGCAATCGATGCAATATGCTCCAGGCTACGTTCAGAGAGCTCAGACCCATCCAGTGGTGCCAGTATTTTTTTGTACATCCTAACCTCCTTATTTTTAATATTCTGTTTAGTATTTTTATTTATCAACTCCGAAAGCATGTGGCGAGATTACCAACACTGGAACGTGCGAATATTTAACTACTCTATCAGCAACACTGCCAAAAGCCCATCGAGCCAAACCTGACCTACCATGCGTACTCATAATGACGAGGTCTATATCGTTATTGTCGATATATTCCAAAATCGAATCAGCCGCATTGCCTTCGGCGATAACAGTCTGGGCACTTATACCAGCGTTATTCAACTTTGCGGCAACCCTGGTCAGATAACTTTTTATACCGGCTCTATGCTCGCTATCTACATTCTTAAGCCATTCATCCGGCATCCTGGCAGCCAGTTCGCTAACTCCAGAAACAGGCTCAAGCACCCTGATTAAAACCACTTCGGCTACATTACAACCGCTAGCTATAGCCTTAACATGTTCCAGACTACATTCGGCTAACTCGGAACCATCCAGAGGCACCAGTATCTTCTTATACATATTAACCTCCTTTTGCAAGAAATTAGTCATCGAATTAGTTTTGATCCAGTTCTTCCGGGATTAACCATGCCCTGCTGATTGACGAGAGAAAATAGATTTAAATCTTAGCTTTTTTGATGACTTCCTCTACCCACTTCATAGCAGCAATCATAGTAGGAAAACCTGCTGTAGTGGTTGCCATAAGTACAGCATGTCGAAGCTCACTAACCGAAACACCTTCCCCCAATGCCTGACGAGCGTGTGACCTCACGGCACCTTCCGAATTAATGCCTATAGAAATGCCAAGTTTTATCAAGCGCTGGCACTTTTTATCCAGAGGTCCCTGATCATTACAACTATCACCCAGCGCATCATAAGCCTTAGCTACCTTGGGAAACCGTTTTTTGAAATCCTTGTATATTTCCGGTAAATACGACATCGCAAACCTCCTCTTAGTACGAAATTTCTTACTTTAGCCTGCTCTCAACAGCGCCCCAGTTTACGTTTTTGAAAAATGCCTCAATATAATCAGCACGCTTCAAACCGTAGTCAGTGAGAAAAGCATGTTCAAAAACATCCATAACCAGAATCGGAGCACAGCCGGCAAGATGGCCAACTTCATGTTCATTAATCCACTGATTGATGAGCTTACCCGTGACATTGTCCTGATATAAGATTGTCCAGCCGATACCACGCATAGTGCCAGTACCCTTAAAATCTTTCTCCCAATCTTCATAGCTCCCAAAATCGGCTGTCAGCTTCTTGCCCAGCTTTCCTGACTTATCCAGAGCCGCTTTCCCACCCAGGTTCTCGAAGTAATATTCATGTAGCCTCATACCATCGAATTCGAAGCCCATCCGCCTTTTCAGTTCGGCATACTCTGGCGTACCAATCTTGCCATCTTTAACCATAGCAGCCAGCGCATCCATGAGTTTGTTTGTATTGGTAACATAGCCATTGTAAAGAGTGAAATGGTTCTTCAGCAGCGTTTCGCTGAAGCCCGCCATTCCAATCAGACCGTTGTAATCTTTTGCTGTGTAACCCATCTTTTCATCCTCCTTTTTATTTTAGCTTATGATTTTTTCAATAGATCGTTGAATACATCAAGGTGATAACGTTCATGGTCTCTTATTCGAATAAGCAGTTTTTTCAAACCTGCGTCTGAAACTTCTTTGGCTGCAGCATCATATTTAGCGGCCACTTCTTTTTCGATTTTAATATCTGCCTTTAACATATCGGCCACTTTTGTCGACTGGTCTATTTTAGAATACTCCATCTTGGGATTACCCCCACCATCAACCATCTCCTCAGCCAGCCAACCCATGTGCTGCATTTCATTAATAGCCTGATCCTGCATCTCCTCCTTAACCTCCTCATCTTTCGCCAGATAAGAATGAAGCATATACTGGAGGATCACGGTATATTCATGCTCAATACCCCAATCAAGAATCTTGGTAACTTTGTCCTGCTTTTTGCCTCGCAAGTCTTTGGCACCTTCCCGTTTCGATTTGTCCACGAAATGGACGAAGTCACCGTGATGTGATTGTTCGTCAGACAGGATTCGTTTTAATGTCCGTTTCACCTTGGGATCATCTATAAGCTTAATGTGTTCTTTATATTGGTCTATGGCACCTTTTTCCAACTGTACATCGTTCTTCATCCAATTAGAGACGGCTTTGCCGGTCATAATCATCTTGCCTCTATTCACGCTTGGTTTCCCTCCCAACTCCACCACAGTCTCAGCCAGCCAGTCCAGATGACGCATTTCCTCTCGAGCGATAGCTTCAATTTCGCAAGCCATCTCACCTTCGCCCATGGCATAAGCATGGGTTAAGTACTGGATGATAGCACCATGTTCGTCCTCAATATCCTTGTTCAACAAAGCAATGATTTCCGATTTTTTCATTACACCTCCTTTAATATTTTTTTCTTGGATATCTTATCAATATGTCAGTTAAATTCATCTCTGATTACCAATCAGAGTGTTCGTACTATCAGCCTCGCCTGAAAATTCTGCTGCCAAGATATTTCTCAGGATTCTGGTCAAAAGCTTTCTTGCAGCCAACAGCACAGAAATAATATTTCTGTCCTTTATAATCAGAAGTGGCTGCCGCTGTCTTTTCATCGACCTGCATTCCACATACCGGGTCAATTGCCATATAAAACACCTCCTTTCAATATCCGAATCTAAATGCCAGATCTGGCTGGCTTGAATCTTCTCAACCGTAACGAATTGGAAACCACTGTGATAGAACTGGCTGCCATTGCTGCTGCCGCCAGCATGGGATTAAGAAAACCATACTCACCCAGGATAAAATGCGCACCAGACGGAACACCGGAATGTCCAAAAGCCAGATATAGTACTCCAGCCGCTACCGGGATAAGAATTACATTGTATGCGAAAGCCCAGAAGAGGTTTTGTTTAATAGTCCTCATGGTACGCTTGCTCAACGATATAGCGGTGACAATCCCCATAAGGTCGCCTCTGATTAAAGTTACAGCTCCACTCTCCATAGCAATGTCTGTTCCCGTGCCGATAGCAATGCCTACATCCGCCTGGGCTAAAGCAGGAGCATCATTGATACCATCGCCTACCATGGCCACAACTTTCTCAGCCTGCAACTTTCTGACTTCATCAGCCTTATGCTCCGGTAAAACCTCTGCCAGTACCCGATCAATGCCAGCCTCACGAGCAATAGCTTCAGCAGTACGCTTATTATCGCCGGTAATCATAACGGTCTCAATGCCCATTTTATGTAAGTCCTGGATAGCTTCTTTAGCCTCAGGCTTAATTATGTCAGCCAGCGCAATTATTCCTTTCAACTGGTTGTCCAAACTCAGCAACATCACTGTCTTACCTTCGCCCAATAGTTTTTCAACATCATTACCCAAAACATCCAAAGAAATATTTCGTTCCTGCATCAGCCGTACATTGCCCAGGAGCACATTCTTGCCATCTACTGTAGCTCCCACTCCATGTCCTGGAATAGCATTGAAATCTGAGGGATCAGACAGAGCCAGCTTTCTATCCAGGGCAGCTCTGGTTATAGCTTCGCCCAGGGGATGTTCGGAGATGCGTTCCACCGAAGCCGCCAATCGTAAAACCTCAGAATCAGCAAAGTCAGGTACAGGAAATATACCTGTTACCCCCGGCTCCCCTTTAGTCAAAGTGCCCGTTTTATCCAGAAGCACTGCCTTAACCTTGTGGCATGTCTCCAAAGCTTCACCATTCTTGATAAGCACACCATACTCAGCCCCCTTACCCGTGCCTACCATAATAGCGGTGGGAGTTGCCAGTCCCAAGGCACAGGGGCAGGCAATAATAAGCACTGCTACAAAGTTCAACAAGGCATAGGTAAGTGACGGCACTGGGCCAACGAAATACCAAACTATAAAAGTGATTACGGCAATACCAATTACTGCAGGAACGAAATAGCTGGCGATAACATCTGCCAGCCGCTGAATCGGAGCTTTGCTGCCCTGAGCTTCGTCTACCATCCTGATTATACGAGCCAGCGTAGTATCCTTGCCTACCCTCGTCGCTTCAAACTGGAAACTGCCCGTTTTGTTAATAGACGCACCGATAACCTCATCACCAACCTTCTTCTCCACCGGTATACTCTCTCCGGTAACCATAGACTCATCGACACTGGAATATCCCTGACGGATTATGCCATCTACAGGCACGCGTTCCCCGGGACGAACTAAAATCAAATCACCAACTAGAACATCATCTATAGAAATCTCTTGTTCTTTGCCATTACGGATAACTAAAGCGCTCTTGGGTGTAAGACCAACAAGTTTCTTTATGGCTTCAGATGTCCTACCCTTAGCTCTTGATTCCAGAAATCGACCCAGCAGAATCAAAGCAATAATCATCGCCGAAGTATCAAAATAAAGTCCCAACTCTATATTGGCACCGGCAAAAACATGGGGTAAGAAAACCGCAACAGTGCTATATAAATAGGCAGCAGAGGTACCTACCGCCACCAGAGTATTCATATCAGCAGTACGATGTCTTAAAGCTCCCCAGGCTCCCCGATAAAACCTCAACCCTGCCCAAAATTGCACCGGCGTAGCTAATATCCACAGCAAATAGTCCCTGCCCAAGAAAGCAGGCACCATTCCTAATACCATAATTATTACAGCGAGAACAGCAGCAAAGATAAATCTATTCCGCACCACCCATATCTCTCGCTGCGCAGCAGAAGTAACATCTTCCAGTGTCTCTGTTTCCGGACCTAAATCATAGCCGGCATCTTTTACCACCTGGCGTAAGGTGGCAAATTTTACTTCATCGGTATATTCCACAGTAGCTTTTTCTGATGCCAGGTTAACACTTACGGAAACTACTCCAGGAACTCCAGATAAAGCTTTTTCCACCCGGGCAACACAGGATGCACAGGTCATACCACTCACAGGAAAAATCGACTTCTTGATGGCAGTACCATATCCGAGCTGGGATATGGTTTCCTTAATGGTGGCGAGGTCTACTTTATCAGGATCATACTCAACAGAGGCTTGTTCGGAAGCAAAATTAACATTTGCACGTTCTATACCTTGTTTCTCGGCAAGGCCTTTCTCGATAGTAGAGGCACAGGTAGCACAGGTCATACCCGTTACATGAATACGGGCTTTGTCTAGCTTCCGAGTAATTGTCTTGTTGACCATCCCAGTAACCAACTTTAAACGAATCCATTATCTTTATGCTTTTGCGCAATAGTATTAGCCAAATTTTCCAGAGCTTTGAAATCAGCTTCTCTGGGAAAACCTTTACACAACACAGGTTGTAATACTTCTACCTTCAAATTAGGGATCATGCCGGCCAGGGTCTCCACTGCCTTACCTCCCCAACCATAAGAGCCAATAATGCTGACAAATCTAACATTTGGTCTGAGAGCATTTGCCAAAAAAGCAGCATACGCTGCAGCCGGATGAGGTCCAGCCAGCACAGTCGGCGTACCGATAACTATAGTAGCAGCATCCACCAACGACATAGCTAGTTTGCCAATATCAGCTACGGTCAAATCAAATTGTTTCACCGTAACACCCTTTTGAGCCAGAGATTCGACCAGAAACTCAACCATTTCACGGGTACTGTCATGCATTGATACATAGGGCAATAGCACTATGTTCTTAGGATTATCGAACGCCCAGCCATGATAGGCATTAATGATAAAATCCGGTTTATTATGTATAGGGCCATGGCTGGGAGCAATAATATCAACTTGATAGCCTCCAACCGTCTCTAGGTCCTTCTGAATTTGAGTGCGGAAAGGCATCATAATTTCGGCATAATATCTCTTAGCTGATTCATGGACCTGCCCTTCATCGGTAATATACAAGTCAGTAGTCGCCAGGTGAGAACCAAAAAAATCACAGGAAAAAAGAATCTTATCTTCTCTCAAATAGGTCAGCATCGTCTCAGGCCAGTGAACCCAAGGAGCATAAATAAATTCCAGTGTTTTATTTCCCAGCGATATAGTCTCTTTATCATTTACCGTGATGAACTTCTCTTCCGGAACCATCAACAGGTCAATCAACATACCCTTGCATTTGGGAGTTACTACTAATTTCGCTTCAGGATATTGTTCAAGAATACGCGGTATAGCTCCAGAATGGTCTTGTTCCGCATGATTGGCAATAATATAATCTATGTTTTTAATCCCCAATTCATCTAAATGTCGCTTCAGAACATGTTCCATAGTGGTATCCACAGTATCTATAAGTGCTATTTTCTGGCTGCCTTTAATCAAGTAGGAGTTATAGCTGGTACCGTCAGGTAGTGGTATCAGAGAATCGAATAAACGTCTATCCCAATCGACTGCTCCCACAAAATAAATCTGTGGCCTGATTTCTCTCGGTTTCATTTTAGCCTCCTCAGTACCCCTTTCCCCCACCGAAGAAAAAGGGAGAATTTATTTTATATTTTTTCGAATTGATCCTTAGCTGCGCCGCAGACGGGACATACCCAATCATCAGGTATTTGTTCAAAAGGTGTTCCCGGCTTTATATTACCATCAGGGTCACCAAGTTCAGGATCGTAAATATAACCGCAGACTTTACACTCATACTTTGCCATTTTAGGTGCCTCCTCTTTTTTCTTTTCGACATAGCTTGGTGCAGCTTTGGGAGTAGTGCCTCTCTTGGCCCGCTGATAGTAGGCATAAGTCATAGGCTCGCCCTCTTTAATAATATCGGCATCAACAAGTTCACCAATAAATAAGGTATGCGTTCCCACATCAACTTGGTTGATTAGCCTAGTTTCAAAATAGGCCAACGTATTATCCAGCACAATAGGAAGATTATTCTTGCTCAACTTGTAATTAACGCCCTTCAATTTATCCACATCCCTGCCGCATTTAAAACCAAAGTCACCGATGAACGATAACGGCGTATCCTTGGACAAAATGGAAACAGTGAATGCCTTACTGTCAGAGATCAATTCATGAGTATAATTATTCTTGTTGATAGCCGTAGCCAATTTCACCGGTTCGGAGCATACCTGCATAACAGTATTGGCAATTTGAGCATTCAGCTTATCCCCTTTCTTGGAACCGATTAAATATAATCCATAGCTTACCAAATAGAGAGCTTTAATATTCATTACTAACCTCCATCTAAAGAATGATGTTCAGTTTTAGTAAACCAGCCTACGGGGTCAATGATATACTCCCGGTAGTCCACCAAAGCTAAATAGTGCTTTCTCTCTTCCGCAGCCAGGTCTCCATAAAACTTTCCCTGTACTTCATAAACAGCTGCTTCTCCTTGCTTTTTATAAAAATCATAAGTCTTGTTTTCCATATCCATAGCTTTGTCTATAGTATCAAGCTCGACACGAGGCGTTTCTATTTTACATACCGTCGCCTTATTCACCTGTGCAAAAATAGTGTTCGCGGTATTTCCTGGCACGGATTTAATATCAATCTCGGGCCAGGTCTTCTCATCTTTAATGCTCTTATATATTTGTTCAAATGTCCTTCGATGTAAATCTTCCTGAGATGCCAGCCACTCAAAAAGGTCCTTACCTACCTTTACTTCGCATTTCTGGCTAGCCTGTTCATAATATTTCTTGCCATCTATTTCCATCTGTATGGCAAATTTAAGTGCTTCTAAAGTTTTAGTTTGCTCGCTGTTCACATTCAACCTCCTGAGTATCTTCCCTCTATCCCGACTTTTTCACAAATACCCTGTAAATCCCCTTATCTTGGTCAATCTTAACGCACTCGTTCCCCGTAGTTTTGCACCAATTGGGCATGTCCTCCTTAATACCTTCGTCATCGGAGAGTATCTCCAGCACCTGGCCGCTTTTCAACTCTTTCATCTTTCTAGCAGTATGGACTATAGGCATCGGACAATAAAGACCCACACAATCCAAAGTTTCATCTGCTTTCATCGCCAACTCCTAAATAAACAAGTTTACTTTGCTTTCTTTGGCAATAGCCATATAGGTAGCCACACCAGCAAAGCTATCCACTTCTGGAATAAAATCACTTTTAGAAAGCCCCATCATACCTATGGTAGTAGTACAGGCAACAAATTTAACCCCGAACTCCTTAGCTGTAGCCATGAGCTCTTCCACAGGCGGGAAGTTGATATCTTTCATCAATTTTTGCATCATCCATTTACCCATCCCCATCATATGAAATTTGGACAGAGGTAATCTCTTAGCACCGCCGCGATTCATCATATTGAGCATCTTCCGCATTATCCCTTTGCTTTTGATGCTTCCTTCGTTTTTCTTGAGCACATTAAGTCCCCAGAAGGTAAAAAACATAGTCACATCCATTCCCGCAGTAGCACCACCAATAGCCAGATTAAAAGCCGCCAGCACCCTGTCCATTTCGCCGCTGAAGACGATAATGGTCATCTTCTCATTCTCAGCCATTTATTTTTTAATTTCCCCCTTACTCAACGGTCCGCCGCACTTGGGACACTTAGTAGCTTTTTTATCCAGCACTGTTACATGACAGGTAACGCAATGCTGAACAACCATCCCACAAGACTCACAGAATGGAAATGGAGCAATAATCAATTCCTCCTCACAATAAGGGCACATGCATGTCCCTTTGCTAGCAGGTTTTTTCTTCTTCGTGCTCTTCGTCATCTTCGTCTCCTTTCTCATCTAGCCCCTGAATTTTTATACTTTTCTTGTTAGCATAATCTCGAATTGCCTTCCTTAGCGCTTGAGCACCAAGGTTGGAGCAATGAAATTTATTCTTAGGTAAACCTTCCAACTCTTTAGCTACCAGACTGGGTGTAATAGCTACAGCCTCCTCCAGCGTCTTACCTTTCGCCATTTCACTGGTCATGCTGGATACTGCAATAGCTGCTCCACAACCAAAGGTCTTGAACTTAACATCCTCCAAACGATTGTCCTTCACCTTGATATAAAAGGTCATCATATCCCCACAAACGGGATTGCCCACCTCACCAATGCCATCGGCATCTTTAATTTCACCAACATTGCGGGGATTGCTAAAATGGTCCATAACCTTGTCACTATACATTGGCATATTGCTTTCACCTCTTCTGTTCTTTGATAAACTTGGAGTACAGCGGAGACATTTGTCGCAGCCTATCCACTATAGGCGGCAAGTTCTCCAGCACGTAATCAATATCACTTTCATTATTATCCAAACCCAATGTAAATAGCAAAGAACCCTGGGCAATTTCATGAGATATGCCCATAGCAATAAGGACATGAGAAGCTTTCAATGCTCTGGAAGTGCAGGCTGAACCACTGGAAACAGCAATACCCTGGCTATTCAGTAACATCAGCATCGATTCACCCTCAATAAACTCAATACAGAAACTGGCATGGTGCGGGAGGCGCTGGTCAGGATGTCCTGTAAGAATAGCATGGTCGATCTTAGCCAGCACGCCTTTTATCAACTTATCTCTTAATTTAGAAGTCTTCTCGATACGCAAGTTAAGATTTTTCTTAGCTGACTCAGAGGCTTTACCCAGACCTACAATAGCCGGCACATCTTCAGTTCCTGGTCTACGTCCACCCTCTTGCACACCACCATCCATCAAGGGAATAAGACGCAAGCCTTTTCTTACCCATAAAGCACCTGAACCCTTAGGGCCATAAAATTGGTTCCCCGCCAAGCTTAGAGCATCCACACCCAGTTCTTTTACATTAACCGTTATATTTCCAGTGCTGGCAACGGCATCAGTATGGAACAATGCCCCTGCTTTCTTGACCTCATCGGCTATCTCGGCTATGCGCTGGATACTACCCGCTTCTCCATTAGCATGCATAATAGATACAAGTACAGTATCCTTTCTGATATTCCTGGCAACCTCATCAGGATCGACAAGGCCATTCTTATCTACAGGTATCACGGTAAGCTCAAACCCTGCCTTTTCCATAGTTCGAGCAGCATTGAGCACGGAGAAATGCTCAATAGCGGAAACTATCAAATGTTTACCTTTACCAGCCTGAGCCTGTGCCAGACCCTTTATCGCCAGGTTATTAGCTTCACTACCGCTGGAAGTAAAGATAATTTCTTCGGGATTCACCTCTATTAATGCCGCAACCTGCCCTCTGGCTGCCTCAATCGCCTCCCTGGCAATATCACCCCAATCATGTAGAGACTGCGGATTACCATAAAACTCCCTGAAATAAGGCAACATTGCCTCCATTACCTCCGGTAATACCGGAGCCGCCGCAGCATAATCAAGGTAAACTTTTCTCGCAGCGCTCATATCTTAAACTGGATACCTCTTAAGATTGCAATTACCACCTAAAAATTGGCTACTTATCCTTAGCCATGAGCTTCATCTCCTGTCCACAGCATACCAGTGCACCACCCCCAACCTTGGTTACCGTTACCTCATTTCCGCAAATATTACACCGATATTGTTCGCCGACATTTCTTACCGCCATTGTTACCTCCTCATTAACTGATTTCTACCATGTTAACCTACTAAACAACAACGGGTATGCGACTTTTGTCTCACTTAGATTTATATAAAAATAATTTGTTTACAATTCCTCTTGGCAGGAAAGATTCTAATCAAGATTATTTCCTAGCCTTCAGTTAGCCAGCCTTTGTAAATAACGATGAGCCTGCAATGCCGCTTTAGCGCCTTCGCCAGCAGCTATCACAATTTGTTTTTCCGGCACATTAGTAACGTCACCGGCAGCAAAAAAACCAGCTACGCCAGTTTCATTATTACAATTAACTTCAATCTCACCCAGATTATTCAAGCGGGCTATTTCTTTTGCAAAATCTGAATTTGGAATAAGGCCGATCTCAATAAAAACACCTGCAACTTCCAGCTTCTTTTCCTGCTTGCTCTTTAAATCTCTGATTCGAATACCCTCAACCATCTTCTCGCCCATAATTTCCGACACCTCATACTCCAGAAATGTGGTCAGGTTTTTAGCACCTTTTACCTTTTCAATCAGTATCTGATCCCCAGTAAGTTGAGTCAGTGAAACAAGATAAACATGGTCGGCAACTTTAATCATATCATCAGCGGATTCCAGGGCTGAGTTGCCACCGCCAATGACCGCTACTTTCATATCAGCAAACAGAGGTCCATCACAGATAGCACAGTAAGTTACCCCTCTCCCCTTCAGTTTTTCCTCGCCGGGAACATTCAGTGGACGCGGACGCTTGCCGCTGGCAACTATCACCGCTTTAGCCTGGTATTTCTTACCGTCAGCAACCACAGCTTTAAAACCGCCGCCTACTTTGGACAAACTATTAACCGTCTGGCTGGTTTTTACCTCTATGGGGAATTTTTTCACCTGCTCCTCAAACTTCTTCATCAGTTCGGCACCTTCAACAAACTGATAACCCATGTAGTTCTCTACTCCCATTGTCCAGTTCACCTGTCCACCCACATCCTTGCTTAAAAGTATAGTATTGAGCTTCTTCCTGGCAGCATAAACAGCAGCGGTCATGCCTGCAGGACCAGCGCCGATAATCATTAAATCGTACATTCCCTACCTCTTCTAAAAATTCAGTTTCTGCTTGAGCCAGTTCTCATCATAACCAACCGATATCTCGCCGTCTATATCGATTACCGGTACAGATAGCTGACCTGCCTTGCTTATCATCTCTTCTCGGCCGGCTTTATCACTGGCTACGTCAACATTCTGATAAGCGATTTTGTTATCATCAAGCAACTGCTTGACCTTCTTGCACCAGGGTCAGGTAGGGGTAGAATAAACTTTAACCTGTTTTGCCATATCATCCTCCTTAGCTTTACTATTCATTTTGCCAATTTAAATAAAAATTATCACCACAAGCAAAGCAAATTATCCGGAAAAGGTTACCTTAAGGAATAAAACCGTATCTCATCAGCCATCCCCACACTTAGCAGCATTGAAGCAAAACTAAATACGAACAGGGAACTATTATTAGCATAAACTCAGGTATTATTCTTGTCAAGCGATTTATAAAGCTTTATTAAATACCTTTCCTGAGCTTTTCAATACCGCAACGGGTATCCTGCTGCGACCTCACTTTGGTTCTTATTTCGGCTAAAAGTGCCCAAGCATCATCTATATCACGGTCGAGGATGATTTGTTCCAGCCTGGATACTTGATTTTCATCAAGAGTAATCACCGCTTTGGGCATAAGTACCTCCTCAGGGTTTTACTTGCCAGACAACCACTTCTTCTGGCAATCCTTACATAAGCCATGAAATTCAAGTCGATGATGAGTAACCCAGAAACCTGTATCCTGTGCTACTTTATCGTTCATCTCTTTATTTACGGCTTCATTTAAATCAAAAACTCTGCCGCACTTGTCACATTGGAAATGATAATGATTTTCTGTATAGGCGTCATACCTGCTCATTTTACCGCCAAGGTCAATTTCAAGAATATCGCCGTGCTCGCTGAGTAGTCTCAAATTACGATAAACAGTACCCAGACTTATATTCGGGATCTCTTTCCTGACCTCACTATAGACCCAATCAGCAGTAGGATGGGATTTAGTCCCCTTCAAAACCTTGAGTATTGTTTCTCTCTGTTTAGTTCGCTTTTCCATCATTTTTAATAACGATTATCGTTATTCATATTGTAGAGATAAGTGGTCAATCTGTCAAGCAATTACAGATAAAAAAATTAAGCTGATCCGATTTAACACAAATACTTTCCTTTTCAAATTAAGCAATACAATTGACATATAACATACTTCATGATAAATTTTAGTAATTATATTACTTGTATTAATACAAGTATATAGTAGACAAAATCCACCTGCGTAGATAAACGGTTAAGTCACTTCACATCATATATCAAAATAAATATTAAAAAGGGGGTAGAATGAAAAAAATAACTCTGACAGTAAACGGCATTAAGCAAGAAATCACAGTCAGTCCCGATCAGGTTCTACTCGATCTCTTGCGCAAAGACCTTAAACTTACCGGGACAAAGCAGTCCTGCGACCGAAAAGGCCAGTGTGGAGCCTGTACGGTAATAGTAGACGGTAAGGCAGTGCGTTCCTGCTTAAAGAAAGTAGTGGACCTGGATGGTGCATCAGTTATTACAGTAGAAGGTCTGGGGACACCAGATAACCCCCACCTGATTCAGGAAGCCTTTGTGCTGGCAGGTGCCATCCAATGTGGTTATTGCACACCGGGTATGATAATGGCCACCAAGGCCTTACTAGACCAGAACCCAAATCCGTCCGTGCCAGAAATCAAGAAGGCATTGTCACGGAATTTGTGCCGTTGTACCGGATATAAGAAGATCATCGATGCTATCAAGCTAGCAAGTCAATTTCTCCGTGGTGAAACCAGCCCGGCAAAGATCCGAAGAGAGATAAAAGCAAAAGGTAAAATGATGGGTGTATCTCATCCAAGGCCTTCAGCCATGATAAAAGCCTGTGGAGTAGCCAAATTCGGCGCCGATATAGAGCTGAAAGATGCACTGGAATTATCTGTAGTCCATAGTACTGAGCACCATGCTTTGATTAAATCAATTGATACTGCAGCGGCGAAAAAGATGGCCGGAGTAATCGGTGTCATGACTGCCGATGATATCAAAGGGACTAATCGCATCAGATTCTTTGAGCCTGACCAGCCCGTACTGTGTGACGTCAAGGTGCAATGCCTTGGTGACCCTATTGCTATTGTAGCCGCCGAGACAAAGCAACAAGCAGATGCGGCGGCGGCTGCTGTTAAAGTTGAGTACGAACCTCTACCAGTCATGATGACACCCGAGGAGGCCACAGCTGATGGAGCTGTTCAAATTCATAAGCAATGGCCTAATCTTCGTTACACTCAACCACAGATAAAAGGAGACGCCAAAAAGGCATTGGCCGAATCGAAAGCTATGGTCGAGGCTGAATTCTCGACACAAATGGTTCATCAGGCACCTCTGGAGCCTGAGGTTTCTCTAGCCTATATGGATGGAAAAGGCAAAGATGCTCAATTGGTAATCATCGGACGAAGTATTATGATCCACGCTCATGCGGGCATGCTTAAGGAAGCACTGGGATGGGATAACATCCGTTACCAGGAACCCTATTGCGGCGGACAGTTCGGTATCAAGGCAGCAATAACAACCGAGGGCATTGCCGGAGCCGCTGCCATGCATTTCAAACGGGCTGTTCGGTACATACCCACTCTTACACAATCAATGCTCATCTCCTCAAAACGGCATCCCTACTCGATGAAGGTAAAACTGGGAGCCAATGCAAAAGGGCAGTTGACGGCCTATGTTAATCATTTCACCATCGACAAAGGCGCTTACTACCTGTTAGGCCCTATCATACCCACTCGCTCTCTATATATGCTATCTGGCTCTTACAACATCCCCAATATCGACGCTATGGCTAAAATGGTCTATACCAATAACGCCAGTGGTGGTGCAGCCCGAGGAGCAGGGCCCCCACAGACTAATTTCGCCCTGGAATCAGCTATGGATATGCTCGCTGAAAAACTTGGAATCGATCCTCTGGAGTTCCGTCGGATTAACTCACTTAAACCCGGGCAGAGTACTTCAGTCGGAAAAGTCGCCAAGCAATGGCCTTTCCCTGAGCTTTGTGATGCAATCCGTCCTCATTATGAGCGAGCCAAGAAAGAAGCAGCAGCCTTTAAGAAGGGACCAGTGAAACGTGGCATCGGCCTGGGCGTTCATTCATTCGGTATTGCCGAGCCCGCGGATTCTGCCCAGTTGTCCGTGGAGTTGGATCCTGATAACGGAATTACTATTTATGCCGCAATTGCTGACCCGGGCGAGGGCAACGATTCCATGCTATCGCAGATTGCCGCCCATCTCCTGAACCTTCCTCTGGAAAAAGTGCGCCTATATACCCGGGATACTGAAAAGACCATGCATACGGGTCCGGCAGCCGGCAGCAGGATGACCTATATGGGAGGTGGAGCTCTGGTCAATGCGATTGAAAAGCTAAAACAAGCCATGAAAGAAGCCGGTACAAACACATACGATGGATTGAAAAAAGCCAACAAACCGACAAAGTATGATGGCATCAAGAATATCCCCGGGCCAGGCGATCTCGACCCCAAGACCGGTCAGGGACCTTCCTTTGATTCTGAGGCACACAATATTCAATTGGCTGAAGTAGAGGTTAACACAGAAACAGGTGAGGTACGAGTAATTAAAATGACCTCGGCTGTAGACGCAGGACAGGTAATCCATCCACAGAATCTGGAAGGCCAGCTAGAAGGTGGTATGGACCAGGGTGTGGGATATGCGCTCAGAGAAGAATATGTTCATGGTAAAACCAAAGATTGGAAAACGCTTAAATTCCCGACCATGGAAACATCCTTTGAAATGGAAATCATCACTCGTGAAGTTCCTCGCACAAATGGCCCTCTGGGAGCTACCGGTATCGGAGAGATGACAATGGTCTCCACAGCACCAGCCATTACCAATGCCATATATAACGCATGCGGAGTCAGAATTTATGACCTGCCGGCTACGCCGGAAAAGATTAAAGCTGGACTAAGTAAGCTTAAATAATATAAACTCTTTCCAAAGCATGTTTTTGAATACTCTGCTGCCTATATGAGGCAGCAGAGTATTCAATCTATTGCTGTGATTCACCTCTAAAAAACCTTTCAGGCTCTTAATTAAGGTGAAAAATTGAATAACGAAAATTTTTTAAAGTCTCTCAGAAAAGACTTTCCCGCATTGAAGAATCGCCGTAATGGCAAACCTCCAATATATTTTGATAACGCCTGCACTTCGCTGGTTCCAAAGCAGGTGATTGAGTCTATGGACGAATATTACACCAAATTCCCGGCATGTGGCGGTTGGAGAAGTAGACACTGGTTCGCTGAAGAGGTCAGGAGTCGAATTGAAGGAAATTCTGAAAGAGGAATAATAGGCTCACGACAAGTAATCCAAGAGTTCATCAATGCCAGATCTGAGAAAGAGATCATTTTTACTATGAACACCAGTCACGCCATTAATATGGTAGCTCTTGGTTTCAACTTTCAGCCACATGATGTAGTTTTACTAACTGATAAGGAACATAATTCTAATCTGATACCCTGGCTGCGGTTACAAGAGAAGGGGATTATCAAGATTGACTATGTCGAACCAGATGAAGATGATACTTTCAACTTTGATGAATACAAAAAGAAGTTCGAAAACAGCAGAATCAAGCTGGTCAGTATGACCTATACTTCAAACCTGACCGGATACACAATACCGGCTAAAGAGATAATAGAGATAGCTCATAACTACGGAGCGAAAGTACTGCTCGATGGCGCCCAGACCATACCACATAAGACTGTCGACGTTCAAGACCTTGACGTCGATTTTTTAGCATTTTCAATACATAAGATGTGCGGCCCCAGGGGAGTCGGTGTTCTTTATGGAAAAAAAGAGCTGCTGGGTCAGGGACTACACGGCGAAGATGCCGTTGAGGGCTGCATTGTACCTGCCATGCTGGGTGGCGGCACTATCAGCGATTCAACATATCAATCATACGAGCTTTTGGAACCCCCGGAAAGTTTCGAATTAGGCCTTCAGAATTATTCGGGGCAGATTGCTGCAGCAACGGCTATTAGATACGTACAACAGATCGGTATGGATAAAATAAGTGCCCATGAGCGCCGGCTAAATAATTTTTTGACAGAACAACTTCTGAATCGGTACGGAGACACCGGGTGGTTCAGAATATTGGGGCCACAGAAAGCTGATAGGAGAAGTGGAATATTAACTTTCGATGTTAAACGACCCAATGCAGTAGGAATATCTGACGAGCTTAATATAAAGAGTAATATAATGATCAGAGATAGTGTCTTCTGCGTCCATGCTTACTTGAACAAGCTATTCGGCCAAAACTGGACACGTCCCAGATTACCATCGGAGCACAGGATGACTTACCGGGTTTCTCTGTATTTTTATAATACAATAGAAGAATGTCAGATTTTTCTGGATACCCTGAACAAGATATTCGAAGAACGTAGCTATTTATAGAGCTTTCTGTTAACCTGAAGATAGACGGAGGGCTAGTGGACGAGCCAGTTATCAAATATTATCGCAAATTACTTAAATCAGATTTTGAATATACCGGTCGTATTGAAAACCCGTCAATATTTCTCGATTCCATAGGAGAAAAAATAACCATTTGTGCTCGAGTAGCCAAGACTTACATACATTTATACATAAATATTACCAATAACACCATTAAAGATATCAAATATTTATGCATGTGTGACCCTACGGCAAACGTGGCTGTTGAGGTTCTGTGTTCTTTAGTAAAAGGGAAAACTATAGAGGAAGCGAAACTTATAACCGAAGACTCGTTTTCACAGGTAGTTGGAAGCAAAGGTAAGGATTTCCTCAAAAGTGCCAGAGGGTTAATAGAACTCATAAACAGAGGTATTTCACGATATCAGGCCCAGCAGGCCTAGTTTTATATATACTTATAGTCCACTAATCTTAATACAAATAATCGAAGTAGCTTTCAAAGTATAAATAGACAAGAATTCTAGCCAATACTAACACACAATACTTCAAAAGTTGAGTCGGCTATTAACACAGATAAGTTTGGATGGAATATCGCAGAAAACGACTTAACCTCTTACTGAACTCAAAAGATTAGTGATTTCATTGCATATGAGCTCGGATTTGCAATAAGTAGCGACATGACCGTCCGGCACCCAGGTCAAACGCGGTTTCCCACATGCTTCCCAGAGAAGATTAGTCGATTTTTCCGATACTGCTTCATCATCTTTACCGTTTATCATCACTATGGGGCGTGACCGAAGATGACTTGCAAACGTAAGTGGATCAAACAGGAAGCACTCTTTAGCGGGAATAACATTCTCAATTCCTTTTCGGGCTACCTCATTTAGATATTCAGGATATTTGCTATACGCCGCCAGACACTCTTCACGGGAGCAATTATGGCCGCTTGATGCTACAGCCACATTCTTACCCCCCCAGGACAGCTCCGCCATATTACCGCCAACGACGACAAGGACTCCAGCAGATATCCTCTTATCCACTGCCATAGCTATCGATGAAAGCACACCGCCAAAACTCATTCCAGCTACCATTATCTTATTTTTGTCTATCTCTTCACGGTTGGATAGCAGATCAACGACCCTGCGTATTTCTATAACCGAACTACGGGAAATGTCCAGCCATTCCCGAGGAGTTTTCGGAGAAAAGCCTTTCAATGACTCGGGTAAACGGCAGGAATCTATCGGCAAATACCAGACAAAAGCAGCTATCCCCTGCCTGACCAGAAGACGTGCCAACGTAAGACAAGGAGCCAGACTGGCATCACCAAAAGCATGCGTCAGTATCACTAATGGCACTCGCCCCGTACTCTTGGGCATAAATAAATCGCCGTATACGGTATTCCTCTCTTCCCTTCTGACCGGGCAGGGGCTGGGAAAAGTAATTTTATAATGAGACCGGGTGGAAGTTTCAGCCGCCAACTGCATATCAAAACTGGTATCAACAACTTTATAATCGTACAGGTACATCGGCAAAATCTCCTTTATACAAATGCATTCCGATATTGCTATTACGATTCTAGAATTGTAATCGCTTCAATTATAATCTAGGCTAGAGTTTTTGACCCACTGCTTAAGCTTTTCCCAGATTTTCTTTCGTGTTCCGCTGCCTCTCTGAGCAATTTCGATATTCTGTTAAGGCTAACTTTAAGTATCTCCTGAGATACCGGTTGATTATGCATCATAAAATCAATCTGAGCTAATGCCTTTTCATAGCAAAGGGCAGTGCGCCTGAGATAGTATGAAGCTTTCGCTAAATCCTGACTGCCTGTTACCGAGGCCAGACCAGCTACAAAAGCATGAGCATCTATTTTATATGAACTACCGATATTAAAAGTTACATTACGTATCAGGCCTCCCAGGAGTGCAATTAGGTCCTTCGAATTTCCCAGTAACTCAAAGCCCTTCTCCAGATCGGCAGCAAAATCTATAATTCCCTCAGGTCCTGAAATATTACCCGCGTTAACATTTACGCCAATTACCTCATCAATATGCCCCAGAGTCAACTTAGCATTTCTATCCAGAATTTCAGCCCAGGATATGCTGGGCGAACTGGTCGGCGGATATATAATACAAACTCCGTTTACACCAAATCCATGCCAAGGCGTTCCTCTCAAATCGCAGGCTTTTTCAAAATCCGCGACTTCAAACTCTGCATAGCTTCCTGACTTCCCCTCAGAAAGCCCATTTGGCCCCAGGTATTGGATACCCTCCCCAATCTCCCCTAAAGCCGGATCATTAATCATCACCGTGCCTTTTTCTTCATCATAGCTACACAGCACTACAATGTGCGGTATGGGATGAGGCGTTTTCCAGAGGTGCTGCATATTCAACAAGGGCATGTAGACAGGTATATTTTTGTCCACGTATTGCTTCAATAGTGACCATGTCTCTCTCCATGGTTTGTCTTTAACCAGACTCGTTTTACTGCCTAACTTCTCCGCAGCATAAGTCATGAAACCTGACGGGCCTAAAGGAGTTTCAGGACAGGCAAATGCAAAATTATTTACTTTAAAATAATTGAAACCATAGTTAAATCCAGACAGGTTCATCAAATAGGACGGGGAATATTTTTTGCCATAAAACTCTAAGATCATCTGTAAAGATGTAACATGGCAACGAGGTACAATTCCCTGGAATATGTAAGGGACATTTGCAATCACATGACAAGACATATCGGCTTTTTCCTCCTATGAAAACCCCTATTGAAAAATGGGGACGTTATAGCCCTGATGACACCGCCTACAGTCAGATAATCGTGTACTTAAAAATAGCTGTCTTGAAACCGTAGAAGCAAAGATACTGCGCTAACTAATTAATTGCCGGTAACTTCTACAGCCTCCAGAGCTTCACCTGGCAACTGAATGGAAATCGGCTCATTATAACCGAAAAATACCATCTCCGTATCAGCACTTACTATCATTTTTTGAAAATCAGCCTCGGTTGCTCCGAAGTCCTCCGGGCGCATCTCCATTGACATGTGCTGTGTTGTTTTCACGAATAGATAGCTATCTTTTGCCACCCATTGTTTAAATGATATCTCTTTAATAATATCTGCGAGATTTAGTTTCGAAGTATCCAGACCCGGTACATCAAGCATTTCAAGGCCTGATAAAAGCTCCTTTAAATTCTCGGAGCTTGGCGTTACTTCGACAAGATAACATTCGGTTCCATCAACATTCTCAACACCCAGGTACTTAACATCCTCCGCCATCGATAACAAATCGCTCTGTTGATAGAGTTCATTCTGCTTTTCCCAAATTCCTTCCGGCATCACCATCTTCATCCACTGATCGCTCCCCTGCACAGAAACCCTGGTATACATTACCCCATCAACCAAATAGGTCTCCACGGGAATATTCTGCTTATCTTCACCGGGAGCATCCACTGTCATACTCATCACCATTTTCATTGCTTTGTTCTGACTATCCAATGTACCTGCGCCACTGGCAGACATATTGACAATATCCTGAGTAGAGTTGTCAGCCTCGAGCCTGGCTCTTTCAACTCTTAATACTTCCTGCAAACTCAACTTAAACTGACATGTTTTTACCGTTGAATTGGTATCCAGTACTTTGGTTACAATCTGGTTTACTTCATCTTCTGTAAGACCTTTTTCGGTACAGCCAATCGCAAGGCCTGCAAGCAACATCAAGACCAAAACAGTGACAATCGCAATTCGCTTCATTACATCCTCCTTGGTAATACGTCCCCATTTTATTCAATGCTGTAGCTTAAAGCAAATATAAAACCCGAAATTATAACAATTAAAGAATCTACCCAAAAATATACTTTGACTCAAATTTCAGGTTACTAAATCAGCAACAATCGCTCATTGACCTGAACTAAAAACAGCAGACTTCTGATAAAATAAACAGCAAAATTAATCTAACATATAATCGATGGCTGAAATTTTAAACGTAGTATTACCAGCGTTTGTCGTTATTCTTATAGGCTATGTATTTGGAAAAGTAAGAAAGACGGCAAATATCACACCTCTGGTAGACATAGCTTTTTACATCGGCGCACCTGCCCTGACTTTCGTCTCCATGCTGGCAAAGAAGATAGTTCTGTTCGATGCCGGAAAAATCTGGGCAGCTTCCTTAATAATAATGTTCGGGTGTGGAATAGTCGGCTGGATAGTTTTCAGACTACTCAAACAAAAACACTCTGGTTTGTATGTGGCAATAGCAATCATGAACACGGTGAACCTGCCGTTTCCCATAATTTACCTGGCTTACGGCGCCAAAGGATTAATGGCAGCCACGCTGTTCTTTATCCCGAATGTTATTATTTTATATTCTCTGGGGATTTTTATAGTAGCGGGTAAGCAGTGGAAAGACGGCATAAAGGAAATATTCAAAGTCCCTGTTTTCTATGCTGCTATTATCGGACTGGTTCTCAACCTGCTTGAAATAACGCCTCCAGAACTGGTAATGAATACCCTGGATCTCATTGCCCTGATGGCCATACCTCTGGTTTTAATTATCCTGGGACACAACCTTTCTAAAGTAAGACTTGCCTCGCTGCCCACTACTTTTCTGGCCTCATTCATACGAGTGGGCGTAGGACTGGCATTAGGCTTTCTCTCGGTCAGCATTTTCAACCTGGAAGGTGTATTTAGATCAGTAGTTATACTTGATTCGGCAATGCCATCTGCCGTTAATGCCGCCATCATAGCCACAAAATACGACAATGAAGCAGACCTGGTTTCCAGCGTGGTTCTGATAACAACGCTGATGAGTCTGGTCAGCATTCCCTTCTTGCTGAATATGCTCGGTTGAAATGTATTCCAGATAAGTTAATAAGAATTACAGTACTTCTTAAATAAAGGTAAACCAGACTCAAAGTTGATGGCTCAAATCCAGTATGGGTTACTAATCGTGAGTAATCAAATCTTGCGGCTATAACTCCTAGAATTAATATTCCGGGCGCCGTCGCAGCACCAGCAGGACGGAAACAATCACAACTCCAATAGCAAAAAGTATGAAGGCAATCAGAAGAATAGATCTCCCTGCAGCGTCTGTAGCGTTTTTCTGACCGGTGATAGTGAAATAGGATTGCTGTCCGTTAATATCTACAGTATAAGTGCCTGGATTATCTCTAATCACTTCAAATTTCAGCGGTACGGCGGCATGAGCGCCAACTTTGCCTGTTACGGTTTTCTCAACCTCACCATTAATTTTGAGTACAGCCTTATAGCTTCCTGATTCATCACCGCTGTTGGTGATATTGGCATATATGGTCACAGGTTGACCTGCTCTCACCTGCTGTGTCGGGACATTTAGATATTTCACCACCGCCTTTGCCGGTTTGCCCACTATAATCGAAGGCGACTCAGAAGCAGTTGACTGGGCTGTGGGCGCTGCTGCAGGACCACCCGGATCAACGATTATACCGTTGACAATCCCATCGGCATCGCCCAGGCCACCGTCAATAAGCTGGATAATGATAACATTAGTGTCAATTCTATCAACTATAGGTACGGTAAACCAGTTCCCATTGTGACATTTCCAGTACTGGGTATCTGGTCTGATAGCAGAGGGGAAAGTAATGGTTACATTAACAGTTGAGCCTGGAGCAATATTGGTTATTTTGAACGAGAACAACCCGTGGGGAAAGGTAACTCCGGATGGTTTGCCCTCTGTAGGCAGTGAGCCTTCATCAATTGCGGTCAAACCGGTTATTCCGCCGGTATCGATATCAAATGTTACCATACCAGTGCCGGTAGCTGAAAATACGCTTGCACTATGAGGAGGCTTTGGTGGGCAGGCATAATACAAAGAGCCCACATCTAAAAAACTGGCGTAGCTGATATGGGGGCTGTTATCGACGCCTAATGCCAGCGAATTGGAAAATACAATGTTTTCGTCCAAAATTTGTCTCACCCAGTCTGCACCCGTCCAGCGGGTATACTCTACATATACCTCCCCACAATCAAAATCGATGCCGAGATAGCTGATATGTGGCCAGTTATTACCGTCCACCGCT
>Ga0265297_10003675_pt1 | contig 27105 bp, 41 predicted proteins | sample Munlanlwell13791_FD_192502 | JGI IMG/M metagenome (GOLD analysis project Ga0265297, IMG submission 192502) | Leachate microbial communities from a municipal landfill in Southern Ontario, Canada - Leachate well 137-91 | ecosystem: Engineered > Solid waste > Landfill > Unclassified | place...
AGCTAGTCGAAGTTGTTCCAATGCCTGGTCCACGCTGGGTGTTTTTGGAGGCATGTTTTTATGCATCCAGTTTTTGAACAACAACCAGCCGGTCAACGCGAAGCCATCAATACCGAAACCATAGTGTTCAAGTGGATTGAAATCATCCATTTCCACGAAAACCATTCCGCTCATTTTTTTATCAACGGTAACCGTCGGCTTTATGGTCCAGGTACTACCATCAGTGCTTTCCAGATCTTCATTCGGAAAAATAACCAAATAAAAATCATTACCGCCAGCAGTTCGGTCATTTCCATCGCCTGTGACAGGATGTTCAATCAAGGCATTGTCGACGTTGACACTTTTGGCCAGTGATAAGAAGCGGCGAATATGTACATTTGCCTCATTTTTTTCGGCCATTTCACGCAGCAATGCTTCTTCGCTGGTCTCAATTCCGCCAAGTGGTTCAACATTTTTAAAACCACGAGGGAATTCATCAAAAACACCCTGAATACGCACTGCCTCCGGCAAAAAACCAATTTTTGAAAAATCGGCCGTTGTGCAGACTGCAATTACTCCTCCCTTATGTTCTAGTACCATTTGACAATGAGAAGGTGTTCCGTCGACCTTAAGAACTTGGCGATATGCGGCTTTGAGACCCATACCTGGGTTTTCCATGAAAAACTGAATTCCATCTTTTAATATACTTGAAATCAGATTCCATGGATTGACTGCCCCTTGAGGCACGACCGTACTTGAAAGTAAAGCAACCTTATTTGTTGTCTTCATGATTTTTACCTTTTCCTTTTCTCTTTGAACAAGCTTTTGATCCGATTCGATGAATCGGGTTGATATAGGGATGTTTCTCCCAAAAAACTATTTTTCCTTTTCTCTCCTTTCATTATTTGCCTTAAAAGGCACAAAGAAGTCCCCTAAAATAGGGGATTTATCTGTGCCTTCAAAAACACATATCAAAAATACCCCGCCATGGGGTTATTGATAAAATGAAAAAATAAATAGGGAATCCAGCTCAAGCTTCCGAAAACATATTCAATGTTGCGTAAAAAACAGATCTTTATTTTAAAGTCCAAGCTTTTGGCTTGTTTTAACACCGACTTTATAAGTCTTGGCGATTTTATCAGGAATATCTTATAATGTCAATTTTCAAGTTAGAGATTAATTACATTCAAAGCCTGTAATCTTCCAAAAATAGACAGCAAAAAAGCATCATTTGTTTTTGACAAGAAATCAAGGAGTTTCTCAATCTGAATTACTTCAAAACTAAAAGAATATCCTTTGTCGTCATATTTTTTATTTTCAAAATGTTTGGATATTTCTTCTATATTATTAATTTTTGTAGTTACTGCAAACAAACTAACAATATTATCTGACATTGATGGATCTGGATAGATTTTTCCCAAATCAAAATACCGGTTAATTTCCACTTTTGGTAATCTTGTCATATTTTTTAATTCTTGTTCCAGATACATAGTGGGAATTTTCCCTCCCATTATCAAATCCATTGGCGGATGGATACTTCCGATTGATTCAGATATTTCCTCTCCAACTGCATATCTTTGACAATTTCTAACTAAAAAGTGGGAAATTCTACCATTAGTTTCCAAAAGCAAAATTCCTCTCATACTGTGGTAACTTCCTTTTTTCCAAGCAGTATATACTTTTTGACCGGTAATTCCGGTAAAATTAGATTTAACTTCAAATACGCTATGGGCAAAATGATCATTGTAATTGAAATCCACCATTCTCAACGTTTCAAAATCATCAAAATTTTCTTGTCTGTCAGCCAAATCATTTAAAAAACCGTTAAAGATTTCCGGTATAGTCAAAATTTTATTTTGTATTTCCTTGGTCGAAGTTTGAAACCATTTTCTGCTTCGCAGCATTTTTTCAGCTTCATTTCTGATATAGTTATTTCTTGAACATAAGATATCCATATCCTATATTATATCACCTTTTTTAGTTTTAGTCTAGATAGTACGGAAATTACAATAGAATCTTTACTTTCTTCAATAATCTTGTCAATTTCATTTATCTTATATATTTCATAACTTTCATTTAAATTTACTTCGGTTTGGTTTTGAGAATCAATTATGGCTGCAAAAATTAAAGTTTCAGTTTCTCCCAAATCAATGAATTTCGAAATAATAATCTCTTTTTCATTAAAAGTATTTTTTAACCATTTTTCCAATTTTGCTGGTAGATACAATGTTTTTCCTGTTGAAAATGACGGAAATTTCATTTTAATACTACCAAGATTATTTTCGGTTATTATCCACTCAATTTTTCCCTGACTACTAACGAAAATTAAGCCTTGGCCCATTTCTGTATCAATTTCTTTTTCCAATACGATTTCTTTATTTGACAGTTGATTGTTTAGGGTGGATCTTAATTGGAAATCAAGAATTACTAAGTTTTTTGTCAACAATATTTTATTAATTTTCAAAACTTCAATATTTTTTCCAGAACTTTCAAACTTTATAATTTTTTCAATTAGTGACGGATTGGCTTCACCCAAAAGAAGTAACTGTTTTTTTACCTCCGAAACAGAATTTTTAAACCAGGCAAAATGTTCTAACTTATTTGTTAATATTTCTTTCCAAGTTTGATTGACCACACCTGATTCTAGCATAATGCTATACTCAATTAAATGTCTGAACAGTCGATAAATTTGCAAACTTCACGTTCATTTTTGACTGTCCAAAATCATCACGATTTGCCACCTCTTTCACCGGAAATTTCTCCTCACGTTCATACAGAAGCCGGTCCGGAATATCTGGAAAAATTTCGTCAAATTACCACCTATGCCGGTGATCACCCATATCAGAATGCTGTTATTAGTCTTGAGACCATTAGTTCGTCTGACAATCCTGATAAAATATTTTTGACTCAGTCCTATGTTCAGGAATCAAGAATAAATAATCTAGCTGAATATGCTTCTTGGTTAAGATATTTAGGTGTCGATTTTTTCAACTTATCCGGAAAAATCTCTGTTACTGATGACTTTCAAAAAACTATTGCTCAACTTGAACCTCCGGTTTTTGAAGAATATCAAAATGGTGATAAAAAGCTCATCAGTGGTCATCACCGCTATCTTCTCTCTTGTTTTTTAGACACTCCGATTAATTGTGTCGTTATCCGTAACTTCGATGAAAGTCAAGCTAATCCCTTCGAACCAATTCCTCTTCTTCAAGTCAAAGTCGCCGAAGGAATTCCCAATGACAGTCAAAAACGGCATCTTATTGATGGAAAAAGATATACCGAATCAGTTGACCCCAGTAGTTTTGGTGACGAAAGTGTTCGGACAAGTAACCATTATTTTGATCGTCGTTTTCAGCCATATAAAATCGATATTTCTCCAACTGCTGACAACCGTCAAGCCCTTTCAGCTATAAAAAATATTTTTGAAGATCTTTTTCAAACCCCAGATTTTTTTTCCGGCATTATATCCGGTCCAGAAACTAATTCAGATTTTCCTAATTTTGCCAGACTTTCAGAAGTTATTGACATTGGCGGCGGTCGGTCTCAAATTCTATTTGATCTTACCTGGTCTGATGACGGTCAAAAAATCGAAAAACCCTTTAAAATTATTGTTGAAAATCCCGATTTTATCCCCAAATATTCGGTTGCTTATCTGCTTCCTCCGGATATAAAGATGGCTTCCACAGAACCGGTACCAGTTGGAAAAATAACCGATAAAAATATTGTCGTTGATAATTCACCCTATTTTACGACCGAAAAATATACCATTGCTGATGGTAGTAGTTTTCCGGTAACCATAAATGACCGTACAGTTCATCACCCCGAGCTTTTACCTGAAGAATTTATCACCCATGGCGAAGCCTCAGTTTTTATCATTCGCGACGGGCGGGGAAATTTTGTACTAGCCAATGAGGAATACCGACCTTCAATTGGAATCACTTTAAAATATAATCCTCCTCGTTGTTTTGGTTTCAAACCTGAACGGATTGAAGACAACATTGGTATTGATTTACATTCTGATCAGTTTATTGGTGAGACTACTATGATTGCCGATCCATCCAGACTGGGTGATTATTCTCGAATAGATATTTATGAAGTATCAGTCGAGTATTCTCAAGACGATCATTCCTCAAAAAAAACCATTGAAGACACAAAAGAATTTGTTGAGCCCAAAATTATAAGTCCCACTGAAGTGTATGAAGCCTTAAGGTACGGCGAAATTGTTGATAATATTTCTCAAGCCTCACTTTTTTTTGCTCTCCTAAAAGATGGTCATCTCAAATTGAACGATTCTCTTTCTGATCAACAAATTGTTTTCACTGATTTCTATGATTATCTCCATCAACAACATCGTTTAATCTTGCCTTATTCACCGGTTCCAGTTGGTCACCGGATTGGTGGTTTTGGATTTTCTGATACCGGTAAATCTTGGATAAGTTCAATGACCACTATTAGTCCGCTTGAAAATATTTCAGATCTTCCCAATAAAAGCCATTTTCAAACGTTAACCTTAAGAGAGACTGTTGACAGTATTTTATCCGGAAAATTTGATCTAGAAACAATGGCTCATTTATCTCGCGTCTTTATTAATCACAATTTAGCTACCTTTTCTCCTTCTCTAACAGCATAGTTAACACCTCTGTCTTCCGGATATATTTGCGCAAAATTAACATGAATTATTTTATTATCCGATTTATAGCTTTCAATCTTTTCTTGATAATTTCTCGTCACTATATGCTGAGCGTATTTAAACCTAAAGATATATTTTTCTTCAATTTCCTTTTCATTAAACTCAGGAAAAATTTTCTTTAGATAATCAAAAAAATCTTTTTCAATTAAGTTATCTCTGCACGTAAAATATTTGTGATTCTGGGGTAAATATGTCCCCAAATAGTAAATATTTTTTTCATTATAATTTTTTGATCCCATTAAATTTGTATGTTGAATAAAAGCTAGAAAAGGGGAGTCAACATCATTGATGTTGTGCCAGTAGAATTTACTTAAGCTCTGTTTCGAAGAAAAGACCATTGTCACTGCTCCCAAGTAATCAACATTTTCCAAAGGTGCCGAACTAATAATCCTATCAAAGTCTTTTAGCCTCCCTTCCTCAAGGAAGCTCCCAAGTTCACGAGGGGGTAGGTTTGTGTTTATTTCTATCTTTCCGCCAAGTTTCTTGATTCTATTTTCCAACTCATCAATAATTATTTGAAAGCCACCTTCCATGTATCCCAAATATTCCTTCCCCTTTTCACTGGAATTACCCCGGGTATGAATTCTTGCCCACATCCAGGCCATAGAAATATTTTGATATCTATTACTAAATTTTCCCTTTAAAAGTGGTTCCCAGACTACTTTATAAGCATTCATACCACACCACTTTTTCATCCATTCATAAGCCAAAACATTTTCAAACTTTCGCCAATTGTTTTCTTTTTCCAAATAAATTTTTACCAATCCCAATCTTAACTTATCAAGGAAATTTAATGGTTTAAATTTTAATAAATCCAAAGCTCCGGCAAATGGATAAATGGTTTTATCGTAATATAAGGCAGTTTTACTTTCATACCATTTTAATTTATTCTCAAGTCCCAATTCTTTTATTAAGGCAATTATTTCTAAATCAGTCTTAAAAATGTGATGATAAGCCTTTTCCAAATTAGTTTTTTCAATTTTGAATCCACCCAACAATCCACCCAAATTATCACTTTTTTCAAAAATTGTAATTGAGTGTCCTTGTTGTAACAACCGATATCCAGCTACCAATCCGGTAATTCCTCCACCGATAATTGCTATTTTTTGTTTTTTCACTCCCAAATTATACCAATGAAATAGACCGTGGATGTTAAAATTAAAATATGAATAATCTTGAGACTCAGACAAAAAGTAACAAGAAAAATTTTTTAGCTTTAGGTAGAACCCATCTAGCTAACGAAAGAACCCTCTTATCCTATTGGCGGACTGCTCTGACTTTTTTAGTTTTAGGAGCCTATTTAATTAGACAAGAGCCTGCCACCGAATTTTTATTACCGGCAATAATTACAATCATTTTTGGACTTGTTCTTTTCGTTTTTGGTACCGTCAAGTTCTACCAATTCAAACGGGTCATCAACAACAGTTAGTCTTTTTCTAAAAATCCTATTCAAACTTATCTTTTCGTGATATCATAATCCATCTAAAAGCGGGTGTTCTATGCCCGTTTTTTATTTTAATAATTTTTTTAATAAATACTCAATTCGTAATTTGAAATTCGTAATTGATAATTGAACTTATGGCCGACGCAATTCAAGTCACTAAAAATCGGATAGTTACCATGGATAAAGTCCGTAATATCGGTATTATTGCCCATATTGATGGTGGAAAAACTACTACTACTGAACGTCTTCTTTTTTACACCGGTAAGATTCACAAAATTGGTTCTGTTGACGAAGGTACTACTACTACTGACTCAATGGTTCAGGAAAAAGAGAGGGGAATTACCATTCAATCTGCCTGTATTACCACTTTTTTCAAGAATTATCGTATTAATATCATTGACACTCCTGGGCACGTTGATTTTACTGCCGAGGTCGAACGTTCACTTCGGGTTTTGGATGGCGCTATCATGATTTTTGACGGCAATGCCGGTGTTCAAGCTCAATCTGAAACTGTTTGGCGACAGGCAGACAAATATCAGGTTCCCCGTTTGGCCTTCGTCAATAAAATGGACAAAGTCGGTGCTTCTTTTCAGGGTACTCTCGATTCCATCAATCAAAAACTTCGTTGTCCTATTGTTCCGGTTGTTCTTCCAATCGGTGAAGAACACGCCTTCATGGGTGTTATCGATCTCATGGAAATGAAGATGATTGTCTATGATAAGGATGAGGAAGGAATGGAATTTACCACCAAAGATGTAACTCCGGAATATATGGAAGCCGCTACCAAAGCTCGTGCTGCCATGGTTGAAAAAATTGCCGGTGAGAGTGAGACCTTAATGGAGAAGTTTTTAAATGACGAAGAAATTTCTGTACCCGAGTTAAAAGCCGCCTTACGTAAGGCAACTATCGATAGAAAGTTATTTCCGGTATTTTGTGGTGCTGCTTGGAGAAACAAGGGTATTCATCCAATTCTTGACGCCATTGTTGATTATTTACCTTCTCCTATTGATTTGCCTCCCACTGTTGGTTTTGATGTTACTACTGGTGAAAAGATCGAACGAAAACCGGAAAATAAAGAACCTTTTTCCGGACTTTTATTCAAAGTTCAATCAGATCCCCATGTTGGTACCTTATCCTATGTCCGTATTTATTCCGGAACCATTAAAACCGGTCAGGAAGTTTATAACTCAACCAAGCAAAAATCCGAAAGAATTGGACGTTTATTGTTGATGCATGCTGACAAGCGTGAAGGTATTGAAGAAGGTTACGCTGGAGAAATCATTGCCTGTATTGGTCTAAAAGAATCCATTACCGGTGACACACTTTGTGACAAAAACGCTCCCATATCTCTATCTCCAATTCAATTTTCCGAACCGGTCATTTCTTTATCTATTGAGCCAGAAACTGCCGATGATCAGGAAAAGATGGGTGCTGCCCTCAATCGTTTAACTTCCGAAGATCCAACCTTTAGAGTTTCTTATAATCATGAAACCGGTCAGACTATTATTGCTGGTATGGGTGAGTTATATTTGGAAATTATTGTTGATCGTTTAAAGCGAGAGTTTGGAGTTGGTGTCAAAACCGGTGCTCCTCAAGTTGCTTATCGTGAAACAATTTCGGCCAATGCGGAGGGTGAGGGAAAATACATTCACCAATCCGGTGGTCATGGTCAATATGGTCACTGTAAAGTCCGTGTCGAACCAAAAAACCGCGGTGAAGGTATTGAATTCGTCAATGCTATCAAGGGTGGTGTTATTCCTGCCAACTTTATTCCTGCTATTGAAAAAGGTGTCCGTGAAACTTTAGCCAAGGGTATTATTGCCGGTTATCCCTGTACTGATATTAAAGTATCGGTTTATGATGGTTCATACCACGAAGTTGATTCTTCCGAAATGTCCTTTAAATTAGCCGGTTCTTACGCTATCAAAGATGCTTTTGGCTTAGCCAGACCTTTAATTCTCGAACCTATCATGAAATTTGAGGTTGCCTGTCCATCAGAATTTTTAGGTACTGTTATTGGTGACCTTTCTTCCCGTCGTGGTCAAATTGGTGGAACTACCGAGACTTTTGGTTTTACTACTATTGAAGCCACTATTCCTCTTGAAGCTGTTCGTGGTTACGCTACCGTCATTCGTTCACTGACTCAGGGTCGTGGTTCGTTCTACATGGAACCAAGCCACTACGATCCCGTTCCCCGAGACATTCAGGAAAAATTGACTATCAAAACCACTGATAAAAAAGAATGACGTCATTGCGAGGTAATCCGAAGCAATCTAGATAAAATTCAAACCCCGCTGCCGCGGGGTTTTAATTGAACTATTTTTATGCTATTATCCAAAGAATCATCGAATAATCTTTTAGTCTCATTAAAGCTTCCATTTCCATCTTGCGAAGCTGGTGTCTTACTGATACAATTCTAAAGTATTTTTCGCTACAATTAATTGTTATTAATTTTCCGCGGAAAGCGGATTTTTTAAAAAAAACAAATATATGGCAGACGTCTATAAAAGAAACAAACCCCATGTTAATGTCGGTACTATTGGTCATGTTGATCATGGTAAAACTACCTTAACTGCGGCTATTACTAAAATTCAAGGTAATGCAAAATCATACGCCGATATCGCCAAGGGCGGTACCGTTCGTGATGCTAACAAAATTGTTACTATTGCTATTTCTCATGTTGAATATGAGACTGAGGCTCGTCACTACGCTCACATAGATTGTCCTGGGCATGCTGATTACGTCAAAAACATGATTACTGGTGCCGCTCAAATGGACGGTGCTATTCTCGTTGTTTCTGCACCTGATGGTCCAATGCCTCAAACCCGTGAACACGTTCTTTTGGCTAAACAAGTTAATGTTCCATCTCTGGTTGTTTTCTTAAACAAAGTTGATCTCGTCACTGATCCTGAATTTTTGGATTTAGTCGAAATGGAAATCCGTGACTTATTAACCAAGTATGGTTATCCGGGTGATACCACTCCAATCGTTCGCGGATCTGCTCTCAAGGCTCTCAACGGCGAAGCTGATGGTATTGAATCTATCAAGAAATTGATGGAAGCACTCGATTCTTTCATTCCTGAACCTGTTCGTGAACTCGATAAGCCTTTCTTAATGCCTATCGAAGATGTCTTTTCTATCAAAGGTCGTGGCACTGTTGCTACCGGTAGAATTGAACGCGGTATTGTTAAGGTTAACGATGAAGTTGAAATTGTTGGTCTTCGTGCCACCAAAAAAGCTATTGTTACCGGTGTGGAAATGTTCCACAAATCTCTTGATCAAGGTCAAGCAGGTGACAATGTCGGTTTACTCTTAAGAGGTATTGAAAAAGATGACATTGAACGTGGTCAAGTTTTGGCCAAAGTTGGTACCATTACTCCTCATACCGAATTCAAAGCTGAAGTCTTATTACTCAAAAAAGAAGAGGGTGGACGTCATACCCCCATCTTTGCTGGTTACCGACCTCAAGTCTTTATCAGAACCACCGATGTCACTGGTGAAGTCACTCTTCCCGAAGGTGTTGAAATGGTTATGCCAGGTGATAATGCCAATGTTACCGTAAAATTAATTAAACCAGTTGCTATGGAAAATGGTTTCCGCTTCGCTATTCGTGAAGGTGGATTAACCGTCGGTGCTGGTGCCATTACCGGAATCATCAAATAAAAATGAAAGGCACTAGAATTCGTATTAGACTTAAATCTTTTGACCACCGTCTCATAGATGAGGCGGCGGTCAAGATTGTGGAAGCCGCAGTTACTGCCGGTGCCACAGTTCAAGGACCTATTCCATTGCCTACATCCCGTAAGCTAATTACAGTTTTAACTAGTCCTCATACCGATAAAAATGCCCGTGATCACTACGAAGTATTGACTCACAAACGTTTAATCGATATCTTCAGCACTAATCTTCGTACCGTCGATAGTCTCCAACACCTCGACTTGCCATCCGGAGTTGAAGTTGAAGTCAAGATGTAATACCACTATGATTTCCGGATTCTTAACTCAAAAAAAATTCATGACCAGCATCTTTAATGATGATGGTAAACGCGTCGCGGTTACTGTATTAGAGGCCAAACCTTTAATAGTCAATCGTCTTCGTACTCTAGCCAAAGATGGCTACGAAGCTGTTCAACTTAAATCTACAAAAAATAAACTTATTGAATTTCAATCAATAACTGAAACTATTCCAGAAGTTAAGGCAGAAATTACTGCCGATTTGGTTTTTGCTCCCGGTGACGAAGTCTCGGCCACCAGCAAATCAAAAGGTCGTGGTTTTGCCGGTGTTATCAAACGTTGGGGTTTTCATCGTCAACCTGTTTCTGGTGGTGCTTCCGATCGTGTTCGTGCTCCAGGATCTATTGGTGCTCAAACTCCAGGAAAAGTTATTCGTGGTAAAAAAATGCCTGGACATTATGGTAATGCAACTGCTACCGTTACTAATTTGAAAATCGTCAAATTCGATAAAGAGCAAAATATGCTTTATGTCGCTGGCGGTGTTCCAGGTCACGTCAATTCCTGGGTGGTTATTACCAAAAAATAATATGAAAGCCAGTCTTTATAATATCCAAGCCGAAAAAATCAAAGATATAACCTTACCTAAGGAAATTTTTGAATATAAAATTAACGAGAAACTAATTGCTCAATCAATTAAAATTTATCTTCACAATCAACGTGCTGCCCATGCTGTTGCCAAACACCGTGGTGAAGTTGCTGGTACTACCAAAAAAATGTATGCCCAAAAAGGTACCGGTAATGCTCGTCACTCTACTGCCAAAGCCCCTCAATTCGTTGGTGGTGGTTCAGCTCATGGTCCTCGAGGTGATCAAAAAACTCCTCAACATTTTTCTCAAAAATTACGCCAATCTGCTTTAAAATCAGTTTTATCAAAATTTGCCAACAACAAATCAATTCTAATTATTGAAAAGTTGTCTACTATCGAACCTAGAACCAAAGCCGCCTGGTCATTTGTTGATAAATTAGAAAAACAAAACGAATCATTGGCAAATAGCCATAAAATTGGTATCATAACCAGTCGTAGCTTGGATAGCGTCAAACGCGCTTTCGGGAACATTCCCGGAATCAAGATTCTTTCAGCTAAATCACTTAATACTTATGATTTATCAAGACAGAATTATTTAATGTTTACCGCTTCAGCTTTAAAAGAATTAACTAAATAAACATGATTATTAAAAGACCCCTAGTCACCGAAAAAGCCATAGCTGCCCAATCTGTAGGTAAATATGGATTTGTCGTTGATTTAAAAGCTTCCAAAGGTCAAGTCGCTCATGAATTTGAAACTCTATTTGGAATCAAACCATTAATGGTAAATATGTTCATTGTTAAGGGAAAAGTTAAAAGCAATTGGAAGACTCGAACACCCATTCTTCGTCCCAACTTTAAAAAAGCTATTATTACTGTTAAAAAAGATCAAAAAATAGATATTTTGACTTTAAAAAATGAAAAATAAATTATTAACTATCAAGAAAAAACGTAGTGGTCGTGATTCTCAAGGCCATGTTTCTATTCGCCATCGTGGTGGTGAACAAAAGCGTTTCATTCGTTTGATAGATTGGAAGAGAAATAAACTCGATATTAAAGCCAAGGTTATTGGTATTGAATATGATCCCGGTCGTACCGCCAATATTGCTCTTCTTTCCTACGAAGATGGTTCAAAAGCCTATATCTTAGCTACCGTCAACATGAAAGTTGCCGATGTTGTTGTTTATTCTGAATCCGCCCCCATCAAAGAGGGTAATAAATTACCTCTAAAAAATATTCCAATTGGGACCGCCCTTCATTGTTTGGAGTTCCAAGCAGGTAAAGGTGCTCAAATAATTAAATCTGCCGGTTCTGCGGCTTTTATTCAATCAATTGATGGTGATAAAATCACCATAAAACTTCCTTCCGGTGAACTTCGTATGTTTCCGGGAACCGCTTGTGCCACTATTGGCCAAGTCGGCAATGCTGATCATTCCAATCAAAAATTAGTCAAAGCTGGTGATTCCCGACATCGTGGTATTCGACCCAGTGTTCGTGGTGTCGCTCAAAATCCTCATTCTCATCCACATGGAGGTGGAGAAGGCCGATCCAGTATCGGTATGAATCCAAAAACTCCTTGGGGTAAACCTGCTATGGGTAAGAAAACTCGTAAGCATAAAAAAGCCTCTAATAAATTAATTATTAAACATCGTTCAAAATAATATGGCTAGAAGTTCCAAGAAAGGTCCATACATTGATGCCAAGTTAATCAAAAAAACTACGGCCAATACAGACGGATCCTCTATCAAAACCTATGCCCGTAGTAGTCAAATTTCCCCGGATTTTGTGGGACATCACTACTCAGTTCACAATGGTCACAAATTTATTGAAGTTTACATAACCGAAGATATGGTCGGTCACCGTTTAGGTGAATTCGCCCTTACCCGAACCTTTAAAGGCCACGGTCGTGTGGTTAAACGTGTTATTGAAAAGACCTAAAAATATGGCAAAAGAAATTGTTAAAAAAACCGTTGTTAAAAAAGAAACAACCAAAAAGGTGAAAACCTCTCCAGTGGTTAGCACTCCGGTTGTTGCTGGTTCAGAATTTAAATCATCCGTATATACCGATAAAAATATTAAAATATCTCCCCGTAAATTACGTCTCATGGCCAATTCCATTAAAAAGATGAGTCCTGTGGCTGCTACCGTTGCTTTATCTTTAACTAACACCAAAGCTGCTCGAATTTTAACATCTGCTCTTAAAACTGTTGTATCTGTCGCTAAAAACAACTATAATCTCTCACCTGAAAGCCTTAAATTCGATTCTATTCAAGTCGATGAAGGTCCAAAAATTAAACGTATGGACAAATCTCATGGTTCTCATTTTGCCCGTGGAGTAATCATGAAACGTCACAGTCGTTTAATCATAATTGTTAAAGGTCAAGTTAAATAATCTATGGGTCAAAAAATTAATCCAATTGCTTTTAGACTTAAAACCCACTCCAACTCTCCCGAATGGATGTCATCTTGGTTTGCTTCAAAAGGTCGATATAAAGAATTATTACTTGAAGACTATAAAATTCGAGCTGCTCTACAAAAAAGATTGTCTTCTGCCGGTATTGTAACTATTCGTATTGAACGCTCCGCCAAAAAAATAAAATTGATTTTAATCGTTTCCCGCCCCGGTTTAGTTATCGGTCGTGGCGGTAAAGAATTGGAGAGTGTCAAAAACGAAGTCCAAAAACTTTTGACCAAACAAAGTGCTAAAACAAATATTGATATTCAGGTTGAAGAATTTAGAAATACTGATTTATCGGCCAAATTAATTGCTGAAAAAATATCTTACCAATTAGCTAAGCGCATGCCTTATCGCCGAGTTGTTCTTTCTGCTGTTGAGAAATCAATGGCTGCCGGTGTTAAAGGTATTAAGGTAGTTCTTTCTGGTCGTATCAATGGTGCTGAGATCAGTCGTCGTGAAAAATTTCATCAAGGTCAAGTTCCCCTAAGTACAATTAAAGCTAATATTGATTATGCCGAAGTCCCGTGCTTAACTCGTTCCGGTTATGTTGGTGTTAAAGTTTATCTTTGCTTAACCGCCTAAAATTATGTTGCAACCATCACGTACCAAATATCGAAAACAATTTAGAGGTCGTATGAGAGGTAATTCTCAGGGAAATCTCGTTGCTTTTGGTGAATACGGTTTAAAATCTATGGCCTGTGGTTGGATCACCTCAAATCAAATAGAATCTGCCAGACGGGCTATTGCTCATGCTACTAAAAGAAGTGGTCGTACCTGGATCCGCATTTTTCCCGATAAACCTTTTACCCAAAAAGGTGCCGGAGCCCCATTGGGTGCCGGTAAAGGTGATGTTAAGGGTTATGTTGCTGTTGTTCGTCCTGGTAGAATTTTGTTCGAAGTTACCGGAATTACTGAAGTTGCAGCCCATGAGGCCCTTCGTTTAGCCGCCGCAAAATTACCGGTTATAACCAAAGTTGTTAAAAGAAAATAATTTACTCTAGAATTTATGAAAAAAACTGATAAAATTGCCTACAAGCAAAAAACCACAGCAGAGTTGCACCAACTTTTAGCTGAAGCCAAAAAGAAATTTGTTGAGGCCAAAAGTAAACAATATTTGGGCAACCAAAAAGATACTTCTGTCTTCAAAAAGATTCAATCTGAAATTGCATTAATTTTGACATTGCTTAACCAAAATGACAGATAAAATAATTAACACCGGTAAAACATTCACTGGCGTCGTTGTCTCAGACAAAATGACCAACACTATTGTTGTCTCTTTGTCCTATACCTCTCGTCATCCTATGTACAAAAAGATCGTCAAGAAAAATAAAAAAATCTACTCTGATAATAATTTGGGAGCTAAAATGGGCGATACCGTCAAAGTTCGTGAAACTAGACCCTTAAGTAAACTAAAAAGATTCACTACATTAGAAATTGTTAAATCCGGTTTAACCGACTAATATGTTGCAATTAAGAACCCGCCTCAAACCTGCCGATAACTGTGGAGCCAAATCTCTCGAGATTATGCACATTTATGTCGGTTCCAAGCACAAACAATGTGGCGTCGGTGATATTGTCTTAGCTGTCGTTAAAGAAGCTATGCCCAATGGTTTAGTTAAAAAGAAAGAAAAAGTTAAAGCTGTTATTGTTCGTACCAAAAAAGAATTAGGCCGAACCGATGGTTCTTATATTCGATTTTCCGACAATGCCTGTGTTATTATTGATTCTCAAAAAAATCCTCGCGGTACTCGTATCTTTGGACCCATTGCTCGTGAAATAAAAGATGCCGGTTTTACCAAGATTGCTTCTATGGCCAAGGAGGTCTATTAATATGAAAATTCAAAAAGGTGATAAAGTTGAAATTCTAATTGGAAAAGACAAGGGACGTAGTGGCGATGTCGTTCGTGTTTTTGCAAAATCAGAAGAAGTTGTTGTCAAAGGTCTTAATCTTTTTAAAAAACATGTTAAGCCAAGTCAGGGTCAAAAGGGAAGTATTATTGAAAAAGAACGTCCCATAAAAGCCTCGAAATTGATATTAATTTGTCCCAACTGTCAAAAGAAAATTAGAGTTGCTTATTCTATTGACAAAAACGGTGACAAATCCCGTATTTGCCGCAAATGTAAATCTATAATTGTTGCTAAGAAAATTTAAAACCTATGATGTCAACTTATATTAAAGAAATTAATCAACAATTGGCCAAAAATTTGGGTTCAAAAAACCCCAATGCTTTACCAAGACTTAAAAAAGTAGTTGTAAATTATCGTATTTCCGAAGGTCGTGACAGTAAGGAAGTTTTGGCAGCTGCCGAAAAAGAATTAATGGCCATCACCGGTCAAAAACCTCGTTTAGCCCGTTCCAAAAAGTCAATTGCTGCTTTCAAACTTCGAGAAGGGGAACCTTTAGCTTACAAAGTTACTCTTCGTAGCACTCGCATGTACGATTTTATTTACAAACTTTTTAATATTGTCTTACCTCGACTTCGTGATTTTAAAGGTTTACCCGATAGTTCTTTTGACCAAGAGGGTAATTATAGTCTAACCATTCACGATCAAACATATTTTTCTGAAGTTGATTTAGATGTCATTAACAAAATTCGCTCTGTTCAGGTCACTATGAGTATTTCTGCCTCTTCAATCGAGGATTCAAAAATGTTATTATCCACCCTAGGCTTTCCATTTGAGAAAAAATAACTATGGCTACAACTGCAAAAATAGTTCGAGAAGACAAAAAATTAAAATATTCAAATCGACATCACAATCGTTGTCAGCTTTGTGGTCGACCTCGATCTTATATTCGTATGTTCGGACTTTGCCGTTTATGCTTTAGAAAATTAGCCAATACTGGTGCTCTTCCAGGTGTTAAAAGAGCCAGCTGGTAAAACATATGATCAATTCATTATCTTGTGATTTATTAATCAGAATTAAAAACGGTAGTCGCGCCGGCCGTAAAAGTATTTCGGCTCCATTGTCAAAATTTTCCTTGAATATTTTAGAACAACTTAAGAAATATGGTTTTGTTGCCGACTACACTATTCACTCAGAAGAAAGATTAATCAGTATTAGTCAACCTCGAGTTCTTGATATCGAAATATTTTCTCGTCCTGGACGTCGTCTATACTGCACTTCAAAAACTATTCCTTGGGGTAAAACTCCCAAATCGTTAATTATTATCTCAACCTCTACTGGCTTACTATCCCAAAGAGAAGCCGTCACCAAGAAACTTGGTGGTGAATTGGTTGCTGAAATCTGGTAAACATTTATGTCACGTATTGGAAGGCAAATCATCATTATTCCTGAGAACGTCACTGTAAAAACAGAGGCAACTTTAGTCACAGTTACCGGACCAAAGGGTGTCTTAACATATACTCTTCCTCAAAAAATCGAAGTTACAATTGAAAATAATCAGGTCAAGGTTTTAAGATTTGGTGAAGATAAACAAACCCGATCCAATCATGGTTCCGTCAGAGCTCATCTCAACAATATGATCAAGGGTGTTGTTACGTTTTGGATTAAAGAACTTGAAATCCGCGGTACTGGTTACAAAGCCTCTGTTGCCGGCAACAAACTTACTGTTTTAGCAGGTTACATTCATCCTGTCTATATTACTGCTCCTGAGGGTATTACTATTTCCGTAGCTGAAGAAACCAAGATTACTGTTTCTGGATGTGATCGTGAAGTCGTCGGTCAGATTGCCAGTAATATCCGAAAAATCAGAACTCCTGAGCCATACAAAGGTAAGGGTATTCGTTATCTAAATGAATTTATTAAGTTAAAAGCCGGTAAGACCGCTAAAGCCTAAAAATATGACCATCATTAACAACACTAAAATTAGACGACTTCGTCGAGTCAGAGGTAAACTTTCAAGCAATATCACTATTCCCCGACTTTCAGTTTTCCGTAGCAACTGTCATATATGGGCTCAAATTATTGACGATAAACACGGTAAAACTTTTGTTTCTGCTTCTACTAAAACTACTGTTACTAAGGGTACCAAATCCGAACAGGCTTTTGCTGTCGGTGCTGCCATAGCCAAATTAGCCCTTGTCAAAAAAATATCTTTCATTAGATTTGATCGTGGTTCTTATCGTTATCATGGCCGAGTTAAAGCTCTCGCTGAGGGAGCCCGCTCCGGAGGCCTAAAATTTTAATAAATTATGTACCAAGACAGAGACAACAAAATCATCAGTGAATTTACCGACAAAGTCGTAGAAATTAAACGTGTTTCCAAAAAAACAAAAGGCGGCAATCAAATTTCCTTCACCGCTCTTGTAGTTACCGGTGACAAGAAAAATAGAGTTGGTGTTGGCCACGGCCGCGCCAAAAGTGTTGCTGATGCTATCCAAAAAGCTATCAACCGTGGACGAAAATCATTAGTTGAAGTTCCTATAGTTAACGGCACTATTCCAGCTGAAGTTACTTTAAAATTTAAAGGAGCTATTGTTTTGCTTCGACCCGGAAAACAGGGAAGTGGTTTAATTGCCGGTGGTCCCGTTCGTTCAGTAGTCGAATTGGCTGGTATCAAGGATATTGTTAGTAAAATTATTGGTTCTCGGAACAAATCAATTAATGTCTGGGCTACTCTCAAAGCATTAGAGATTCTAAAAAAATAATATGGATATTTTATCTAATCTTACAAAAACAGTTACCAAAACAGCCAAACGTGTTGGTCGTGGTATTGGTTCTGGTGTCGGTGGTCATACTACCGGTCGTGGTGCCAAAGGTGATAATGTCAGAGGTCATGGAAAATTAACTTTTGACGGAACCAAAATTAAAAAAGGTTGGTTAAAAAGATTGCCTTTCCTTAGGGGAAAACATCGTTTATTACCCAAGGATGATACTCATATAATTACTTTTGCTCAGATTTCTAATTGGTTCAAGGATGGCGATACAGTTGAAAGAAAAACGGTTTTTGAAAAAATTACCCGTACTTCTGTTCATGAACTGACAAAAAAAGTTAAAGTCCTATCGACCGGTACTCTTGATAAAAAATTAACGTTCAAAGGTGTTGAACTTTCTAAAAAAGCCGCTGCGAAAGTCATCGCCTTGGGTGGTAAGATAGAATCATGAGTTATTTCTCAAAGTCTTTATCTCTTTACACTGAAGGTTTAAAAACTCCCTTACTTCGTAAGAAAATATTTTTTACTTTGGCAATTTTGGTTCTTTTTCGTCTTATTGCTCACATTCCGGTCCCGGGCATCAATATTGCTCTTTTAAAATCATTTTTTGCCCAAAACCAACTTTTATCCTTACTTGACATTTTTTCAGGTGGTACCTTAGCCAATTTTTCTATTGCCGCTTTAGGTTTGAATCCTTATATTAATGCCTCAATTATGATTCAGTTGATGGGTTTTGTAATTCCGGAACTAAAAGAGTTACAAAAAGAGGGGGAATATGGTCGGGCCAAAATTAACCAGTATACCCGAATTATCACTATTCCCTTATCTATTTTTCAGGCTTTAGCTATGTATGGAATTTTAAACTCTCAAAAAATTATTGGTCAGCAACCATTACTTATGATAGTTGCCTTGGTTGTTTCCATGGTTACCGGTACTATGATTATGATCTTTTTGGGAGAATTAATTAATGAATTTGGTGTTGGTAATGGTATCTCGGTGATGATTTTTGCCGGTATTATTTCCCGTTTACCAATTTCGGCTATTCAATCATTAAGTATTGCAGATTTCTCGAATCCCCAAACTCTTTTCAATTTAATTCTTTTTATTGCTATTGCAATTGCCATTGTTTTTGCAGTTGTTACCATTGAGGAAGCTGTTTTTAGAATTCCGGTCTCTTATGCCAAGAGAGCCCAAACAACTTATTTGCCAATTAAAGTAAATGTTGCCGGAGTTATGCCAATTATCTTTGCTGTATCTCTGGTGTCCATGCCTGCACTTTTGGGTCAAGCCCTAAGTCGGGTTTCCAATCCGGCTATTGCCAATTTTGCCCGTCATCTTTCCACCTCCTTTGATCAATCAAGTATTCTATATTTAGTAGTTTATTTCTTAATGGTGATTGCTTTTACAATTTTTTATTCAACTGTCGTTTTCAAACCAAAAGACGTCGCTGAAGAACTTCGTAAATCAGGTGGTTTTATCCCCGGAATTCGTCCCGGAATCGCCACTGAAAAAAGGCTTGAATATTTACTCTATCGAGTTGTTTTTATCGGAGCGGTATTTTTAGCTTTAATTGCCGTTATTCCCTCAGTAATTCAGAGCATCACCGGAATTAATTCTTTAAGTATCGGTGGTACCTCGGTAATAATTGTTGTTTCCGTTATTTTAGAATTAAACCGTAAAATAGAAAATGTAGTTCAAATGTACAACTACGAAAAATTAACCTATTAATATGACATTAAATCTTTTCATAATTGGTCCAAGTGGCTGTGGTAAATCGACTCAAGCAAAGTTAATAGCGCAAAAATACAATTTAACTCATCTTTCTATGGGTCAGCTTCTGCGTGATGAAATTTCTAATTCTTCTCCCCTGGGGATTGAAGCCAAGGGATATATTGATCAGGGCAAATGGGTTCCGGATGAATTGGCTTTCCGGGTTTTAACCACCAAACTTGAATCCATCAATAATTCGAATTTTATCATTGATGGTTTTCCTCGTATGTTAAACCAGGGGGAGCTTATCGAACAATATTTGGCTTCAAAAAATCAGTCCTTTTCTTTGTTAATTCTATTGAGTGTTACCTTTGAAGAAATTATGGCTCGCCGTACTCGTTTAGGTCAATCTTTTCAGGACGCCAGTCGGACAGATAATTCAGCTGAAGCTGTTGCCTCTCGTCAGAAATCATACAACGATACTATCTCCCCAATTATAGGTCATTATGAACAAAGCGGTAAGATGGTTGTTGTCGATGGTAACCGTACCGTTGAACCAGTCTTCGCCGACATCGTTACCGAAATTGAAAAAGTGAAATAAAGATGGTAAATTTTGAAGATTTTTTCCATAAATTAATTACTAACCCTAGTACTAGTACCACTATTGTTATCAATGGTGAAGCTAAAAAACTCAAAGCCCTATCCAGGCTGACTTCAGTTAATTATCAATCAGAAATTGGTGATTACTATAAATTAGTTTTAAGTGACGAGAGCCTATTAATTATTGTTCCTCAAGACAAATCAGTTCAATATGCCAAAAGAGAATTAGGGAAAGCTGAGGGTATAGAGGATTCAGATATTGGCAAAGAAGAATTAATATATAAAAATAAAAAATATAAATTAGTAAACGGTAATGATTATCAATTTGTACTTCAAAAAATTGTTGGCGGATTACTTGACATGGAAGGTGAATGTAAGTTCTCAGACTATGTTAATATTGATGATTCCGATGATTTTTTAAGTGTAGGTTGGTTGAGTTACAATAATCATAGAGCCGATGTTAACGCTTTTACAATTTCAATAGATAATCTAAATATTATTAATTAAAAATAAATGAAAGATCCACAAGTCAAAGCTCTAGTTACTGAAGTCCTTCCCGACCAATTATTTCGAGTTAAGCTTGAAGATGGTCGTGAAATCGTCTGTTATCTTGCCGGAAAACTTAAAATGCATCACATTCGTTGTCTTGCCGGAGACAACGTTTCTTTAGTCTTATCACCCGATGGTAATAAAGGTCGGATTACTTACCGTGGTTAAGTCTATGTTTTATCAATTTACTCTTTGATATTATCAGTAGTTTGGGTTACAATACCAAAGTCTAAAGTTTATGAAAGTCAAATCAAGTATTAAACGCCGTTGCAAAAATTGTAAAATCGTCATTCGACGGGGTATTAGACGTGTTATTTGTTCTACTAAGAGACACACCCAAAAGCAGGGTTAATTTTATTATGAGAATTTCCGGAATTGAAATCCCAGATAACGAAAGAGCCCAAGTAGCTTTAACTCGTTTTTATGGTATTGGTCCTAAAAATGTTATTGAGTTAGCCAAAAAAGCCGGTATTGAGCTTGATACCCGTATAAAAACTTTGACCCGTGATAACATTGGTAATTTAATGAAAGCTCTCGAAGAATTTCAAACCGAAGGTGACCTAAAAAGGGAGATTCGTGAAAACATTGATCGTTTAAAAGCAATTAGATGTTATCGTGGCGTTCGTCATATTGTTTCATTGCCAGTTCGTGGTCAAAGAACTAAATCTAATTCTCGTACCCGCAAAGGTAAAAAGAAAACAGTCGGTTCTCTTACTAAAGAAGCTTGGGCAAAAATTGAAACTCAACAAAAAGCTGCAACTGCACCCACTAAAAAATAAAATAATCCTATGGCAACAACTACTCCCACTACTCCAACCACTAAAAAAATCAGTAAAAAAGTTATCAAGAGTATTGCTGAAGGTCGACTTTATATTCAGTCAACCTTTAATAACACGATTGTTACCGTCACTGACGTTAACGGAAATGCCTTAGCTTGGTCAAGTTCCGGTCAATGTGGTTTCAAAGGTTCTCGTAAATCAACTCCCTTTGCCGCTACTACTGCCATCGAAAAAGCTCTTGATGGTGTCAAACAATATGGTATTAAAACATTAGCAGTTTATTTAAAGGGTCCCGGTACTGGTCGCGATGCTGCACTTCGATTTTTACGCACTAAGCGTGATTTTGAAGTCAACTTTATTGCCGATGTTACTCCGGTTCCCCACAACGGTCCCCGACCTCCCAAGGCCCGCCGAGTTTAAATTTAATTCAATATGAGAAGCACACTAGATACAAAATGTCGTCTTTGTCGAGCTGAGGGCGTTAAGCTCTACCTTAAGGGAGCTCGCTGTTTTTCCCCTAAATGTCCACTTGAAAAGAAAGGTGCTATCAAACCTGGTATGCACGGTCTAAAAAGAGGTAAAAAACCCACAGATTATGGTATTCAACTTCGAGCCAAACAAAAAGCCAAACGTATTTATGGTGTTGCTGAAACTCAATTCAAGAACTATTTTGATGCCGCCAAAAAACTTAAAGGACTAGTCGGTGACAATTTGATGGTCCTTCTCGAAAGAAGATTAGACAATGTTGTTTACTCTGCTGGTCTTTGTTTATCGAGAAGTCATGCCAAAGAATTAATTAGTCACAAACAATTTTTAGTCAACGATGCCGTTTTAAATATCTCCTCTTATTCAGTAAAGGTCGGAGATATTATTACTTTAAAATCAAAAATTGCTGATAAATCAGGTGATACATTCAGATACGCCGATAAGGATTTTAAAGTTTCGGAATGGATAGATCTTAATAAATCTAAACATTCTGCTAAAATACTTGCTCTTCCCATTATCGATCAAAATCAAAACGGGATCGATGTTAATTTAATCATTGAATATTATTCAAGATAACAAAAGGAGAAACCTATGATCGACACTAGCCGATTCCATATAAAAACAATTAAACAAAGCGCCACTTTTGGCAAATTTGAGTTAAGTCCTCTTGTTGGTGGATTGGGCCATACTTTAGGAAATAGTCTTAGAAGAATTCTTTTAATCACTATTCCCGGTGCTGCTATTACTCGTATCAGAATCGATGGTGCTACTCACCTTTTTACCACTCTACCCGGTATCAAAGAAGATTTAGTTGAAGTTTCGCTCAATTTGAAAAAAGTTAAATTTGCCTATGCCAAGGAAGAACCTATTACTTTAGTCTTAGACAAAAAGGGTAAAGGAGTTATTACTGCCGCTGATATTGCTGATAATACTGTTTGTAAAGTATCCAACCCCGATCAAGTTATCGCCACTCTAACTGACGATAAGGCTCATCTCAAAATCGAAATGACCGTAGAACGTGGTGTTGGTTATACCTTAGCCCGCGAACAAAAAACTGATATTGTTGGTGAAATTATTTTAGATGCAACTTTTACTTCTGTTTTAAAAGCCAACTATACTGTTGAACCTACCCGTTTGGGTAAAAAGAGTAACTATGACAAATTAACAATGGAAATTTGGACCGATGGTTCCATTGAACCTTTGACTGCCCTAAAAGCTGCTACAAAAGATTTGATCAATGCCTTAAGTCAAATTGTCGATACCCGAGAATTTGATGATGAAGTTATTACTCTTGATTCCATGCCAATCAATCAAATGGCCGAAATTAGTGTCGAAGAAATTGAATTACCTCTCCGGGTTACCAATGCGTTGAAAAAAGCTGGTTATCCTACCATTGATGCCTTGGTCAAAGCAGGGCGACCTGATGTTAGCAAAGCTAAAAATGTTGGTGAAAAATCGTTAAAAATTATTGATGCCTGGCTTCGAGAAAAAGGCTTTTCTTGGAACAAATAAAATCATGAGACATCGTATCGCCGGTCGACAATTAGGTCGCAATATCAACGAGCGTCAATCGCTCTATCGCTCTCAACTGCGTAGCTTATTCACCAACGGATTTATAAATACAACCGCCGCTAAGGCAAAATCTATTCTACCTTTGGCTGAGAAGATTGCGGCTGCTGCAGTTCGAGCCGATCTTAATTCACGTCGTTATATCTTTACCCTTTTTCAGGATAGAAATGTAGTCAACAATATCGTGACTGCTTTTACCACCACTTTTTCCGGCCAAACTCAAAATTTTACCCAAATGAATAATGTCAAATTTAGAATGGGTGACAATGCTTTAATTGTAAAATTAAGTTTTGTAAAAGAAGTAAAATGTATTTCTCCGGAAGTTTCTAAAGCTGACAAAAAAATAGCCTCTGATAAAATTAAAGCTTCCTTCGGTGGTAGAAAGGAAACATTAAAAAAAGAAATCGTCAAAAAAGAAGTTAAAAAAATTGAAAAAAAAGAAGTCGTCAAGAAAAAAGTCACTTCTAAAAAAGTAAGCAAATGAAATCTAAAACTACAGTCTTAAAAGGAAGTAACCCAGTTCGTTCGTGGGTTTTGATTGATCTATCAGGTAAAACTTTAGGTCGTGCTGCTACTGAAATTGCCGGTATTTTAATGGGAAAAAATAAAACTACTTTTTCTTATCACCGCGATGATGGTGATTATGTTGTGGCTATCAATGCCAAAGACATTGTCGTCACCGGTAAAAAATTGAAACAAAAAATTTATTATCACCACACTGCTTTTGCTGGTCATTTAAAAGAAATGAGCTTGAAAGAGCTTATGCTCAAAGATTCTCGACAAGTAATTGAATTTGCTGTTCACGGTATGCTTCCTAAAAATCATCTCCGTCCTCTAAGAATGCGACGTTTAAAAATTTCTGCAAATGCAGAACATAAATATACCGATAAATTTGGTAAATAATTATGGCTACTACTCCTAAAACTCCTAAAAAAGCTACAAATACTTATGTATACGCTCTTGGTCGTCGAAAAGCTGCCGTCGCTACAGTTAAGTTATTTTCCGGAAAAGGGGATTCAACTATCAACACCCGTGCTCTAAGTAAATATTTTCCTTTAACCCACTCCCGTTTAGATCTTCCTTTCAAAACCACTGGAACTGAAGGCAAATTTCATTTTTCAGCCAAAATTGTTGGAGGTGGTCGGACCGGTCAATTAGCCGCTTTAATTCTCGCAATTTCCAGGGCTCTTAAAAAAGGTAATGCTGATTTGACACTCCTATTAGCTCAAGCTGGCTTACTTACTGTTGATGCTCGTGTTCGTGAGCGTCGTATGGTTGGTACTGGTGGTAAAGCCAGAAAACAAAAACAATCTCCAAAGCGTTAAGCTTTGTTTATTCAAAACTCAAACCCGCCTCCTCGGCGGGTTTATTGTTAAATTCATAGTAAAATGATTTATGTCTCTGATTGAAACTTTAATTCTCGCTGTTGTCCAGGGTGTTACTGAATTTTTGCCGGTATCCTCATCCGGTCATCTCAATTTATTTCAACATTATTTTGGTTATACTCCCTCTCTCGGTTTTGACATTTTTCTCAACACTGCCACTCTTTTTTCTGTTCTGTTCTTTTTTAGAAATCAACTAAAATTTTTCTTTTCTCACTTGCCCCAAATTATTATTGCCTCTGTTCCTGCCGCTCTAGTCGGTATATTTCTTAATGATGCCGTTGAATCATTATTTTCTGATTATGGACTTTTACCGGTATTTTTTATTATCAATTCATTGATTCTGTTATCAACTAAAAAATCTCAGGGTGAAAAATCGCAAATTACCGTAATTCAAGCTGTAATTATCGGTTTTTCTCAGGCCTTTGCCATTTTACCCGGAGTTTCCCGTGCCGGTACCACTATAGCCACGGCTTTAGCTCTTGGTTTAGCCCCTGAAACCGCTTTTAATTTTTCCTTCTGTCTATTTATTCCTGCATCTTTGGGAGCAATCGTCTTGGGTGTTAAGGATTTAAATGTCTCCTTTTTTCTGAACATTCAATATGTCCTGGCTTTTGTTGTGACCTTTTTTGTCGGTATCTTTGCTTTAAAAATACTTCAAAAATTTCTAAAACGCCGTCAAATTTGGTATTTTGGAATTTATACCCTAATCCTGGCACTAGTCCTTTTAGTTTTATTTAAGCTTCAGCAATAGGACCTTTCAATTGAGCTTCATTAAATTTTTTGATATTTTTGATAGTTTTTCTCAATGCCTTATAACGTTTTTCTATATCGTCAGCTTCAATAAAAAATTCTGAAACCACTAATAATTCCTGATCTTTATTTTTCTTTGTCATTGTTTTATCTTTTTTGTGCAAATTTTAGATTTAAAGACTTATTTCATTAAAAATAATCTCTCACTTCCTTGCAAGTAGGGGCAGGGGAGTTTAATTTTGTTTTAATTGTTTCCCGAAACTGACACACAACTGTTCCAAATCCAAGAGATGAAAACCCTTGTGAGTTATGGCTCTTTCCATCGCCTCATTAACTTTTAAAGGTTCTTTACAATCTAAGTGTTCAGCTGTTGCTTCAGGATTTACTGTATGTATTAGTTCCACTGGAATTAAAGCTACACTTGGCACTCCATGTGGGGTTGATTTAGTTTTAGTACCTTTTGGAGTAGTTGGACTACTTTGACCTGTGGTTAGAGAATAAAGATGATTATTAGCTACTATTACCGTAATATCGATATTCAGTCTGGCTGCTGCGATTAAATGACTTAACCCTTCACCATAAATTCCTCCATCACCGCCAATTGCGATTACATTCAGTTCCGGATTAGCCAATTTTATACCCACTGCAGTTGGAATACTCCGTCCATGTAGAGAATGAACTCCCCAACCCTTAACAAAATCAGCCATATTACCGATACAGCCAATGTCGTACACAATCACTGTTTTGTCCTGATCTAAATTAATTTTTGCCAAAGTGTTCTGTAATCCGGCAAAAATAACATAATCTTCACAACCTGGACACCAAGTGGGGATAACCCCTGATCGCCAATTAGTCATTGAGAGCCTCCTTTAATTCTTCCGGAAAGAACGGTCTTCCGTCATATTTTAATATTCTTTTTGTAAATTCAACTGTCATTTGTGATTTTAATAATGTTTCTAACTGAGAAGTGCCATTATTTTCTACCAATATTTTTTCGGAAAAAGCATTAATAATTTGTCCTATTTTTGGGTCAATTGGCCACATTCCTTTAATTTGTAAAAAGGCAAAATCTTCTTTGTTTTCCATTTCTTTTAGTGCCTCCAAAATTGCTCCCTTGGTTGATCCCCAAGACACAATTATTTTTTTGGCCTTATCACTACCAAATAAATTTACTTTTGGCATTGCTGCCAAAATTTCTTTTACTTTGCTCATTCTCAAATCCATGGCCTTTTTACTTTCCTCTGCTCCTTCCACCGAATAACCGTCTTCATCGTGCTCGTAACTATTATAAAGTTTTATGTCTTGACCCTTACCTGGAATTGCTTTTGTACTAGCTATGATTTCTGGTTTTTCTGAGTTAAAATCTTTTGTATTGGCACTACTTTCTGACAAATTTTTATCTGAAAGCATAATTACTGGGATATCAAATTTATTAGCTAGATTTAAAGACAATTTGCTTAGTTCAAATGCTTCCTCATGATCTCCTGCAGCCAGTACCACTTTAGGAAATTCTCCATGGCCGCTATGGACTGCAAACAATAAATCACCTTGT
>Ga0265297_10003676_pt1 | contig 27100 bp, 26 predicted proteins | sample Munlanlwell13791_FD_192502 | JGI IMG/M metagenome (GOLD analysis project Ga0265297, IMG submission 192502) | Leachate microbial communities from a municipal landfill in Southern Ontario, Canada - Leachate well 137-91 | ecosystem: Engineered > Solid waste > Landfill > Unclassified | place...
AGTAATCCAAACCAAAAACCCGCTGATTATATAAAATCATATTTATATAATCAGCGGGTAATTTTTTTAATAAAGTATTTTATGACATTTTTTAATAACTTTTATACACTAAATTTACACACTAAATTTTGTCTGTCCAGATTTACAAATCTTTGATATAATATATTTTATAATTCATTGATAAAATAGTATGATAACATTTTCCACAGCTTCGTTATATCCATATGGACTTAATCGTATATTTGAAATTTCAAACAAAGTCGGGTTTGACGGGATAGAGGTAATGCTGCGGTCAAAAAACGACATCAGCTATTTGGATACTTGGGATGCCGCATATCTTAAACAATTGGAAATCGCTAATAAAATCAAAATTGTCTCTCTACATGTTCCGTTTGAATTTGAAGAAGACCAATCATCATTTGACCGAATTATAAAACTCGCCAAACAAATAAAGACAAGGTATGTTATAATTCATACTCCGCGAGAGGATCAGGTTCAATATAATGAATGGGTAAAAAAAACAATCATACAAAACCGCGCTCTGGCAGAAAAATATGGGATACTAATTGAAAATGTGCATATAAAAACAGGAAAAGCGAACCCTGTTTTTAAAAACATTGATGATTTTAAAACGTCGCCAGCTGTTTGTTTTGATATCGCCCACGCGCTTCGCTCAAAACAAGACCCAAAACTGTTTATAAAAAGCCTTGATAATATCCGGCAGTGGCACTTGTCAAATTGGGACGGAAAAGATGACCATTTATCAATATTGGAAGAAAAAGAAAAATTTTCTTCGCTTTTAAATATCGGGCCGGCTGAGTGTATTTGCCTTGAACTTTGCCCAAAAGCGTTTCTTGATATTCAAAATCAGGAAGAAATCATTGACGTTTTGCAAAGGACATTGGCGTTTATAAGGAAAAAAAATATTCAACAAAATATATCATAAAAATATATCTTATGCCTTTTGAATATTACAACTTACAAAAAAATCTTGACCTTCTCCGCGCAAAAAATTCAAAAGCCCGACAATTTTTTCCATATCTTTGGCTTCAACAAAAAAAGCCGCCGGCCCGCCAATTTTAAAATTCGTATGCCGAGCCATCGGCTCATTTACCCTTACTCTGCCGTATTCCTTTAATTTTTTATAAAGTTCGTCCATAACACCTCTATTATCCCAAAAACCGAATAAAAATTCAACCTCAAATGACTTCATTTTTTACACAATCATAACAGAGATGAAAAAATCTTAAAAAATTATTGACATATTCTTGAATTTTTTCTTCATCAAAAAACGGCAAAATGCTCGTTTTTTTTTGTTCCATTTTTTCTTTTTGGCTAAAATTAGCCAAGACAGACCCTTGACAAAAGCCTTAAAATGTGCTATAATTGGATGTTCTTTGAAAATTAGACAAATCCCGGCTTAGAGTCGGGATAATAATAAATGGACGCGTTAAACAAAGCCGTTTTAATACAGATGGCATTGCTTGACCCTTAAAATTTTACCGCTTTAAGTTTAAAGCGGAAAAGAGGAAAAAATGGGAAAAAAAATAAAAAATATTAGTTTATTTTTATTTGTAAGCTCTTTTTTCTTTTTTAGTTGCAGCGGTGGCGAATGCCCCGACTGCGAAGATAGCGGTAGCGAAGAAGCCGATGCCGGCACCGACACAAACACCGATACTGATACTAACACCGAAACAGATACAAATACAGAAACTGACACAAACACAGAAACAGACGCTAACACTGACACGGAAGTAGAAAAGTGCGAAATTCCAGAAAACCTCAAAACTGGAAGCTGGGTTGAGTGCGGAGAAAACTTTGTATGTTGCCTTGTTTGGAATAAAGAATGCAAGGCAACCTGCTACAACGATTACTGCGGTGAAAACAGTGAGGTGTATTTCTCGAACTTCACCGTTTCGGACGTTCGGACGTATTGTCTTAATAATATTTAAGAAGATTATTATAGGAGGTAAAAAGATGAATACACAAAACAAAATAATTTGTTTTGTCGGACCATCTGGCGTCGGAAAAACATCTTTTGCTAACCTACTGGTTGAGAAGTATAGCCTTACTTTGCCAACCGTAATAACAACGCGTCAAAAAAGGATGGATGATGATGATCGCTATCAATATGTCAGCGATGTAGATTTTTTTGAAATGATAAAATTAAATTTATTTATTGAATGGGACATATATTTAAATTATTATTACGGGACACTTTTGCAAAGTATAAAAAAGTATAGAAAAAATGGGGTTATCCTTGATCTTACACCAAATGGGTGTAAAAAAATAATCAAAATAATTCCTTCCGCAATCATTATTGCTCTTTTACCAAATAAACCCGCATGGTTAATCAACAGGCTAATAAGTCGCAACACACAATCAAAAAAAGAAATCGAGACGAGAACTAAATTACTTGAAAGCTATCTTGATGAAATTAATTTGCTTGACTGTAAAAAAGTTTATGTTCATTTTTCTCCTGACAGCTGGAAAGGAACTCTTTTGGAAATAGAAAAAATCATTTTTGAAGAAAATATACAACGCGGCTAAGTCATTATGATTTAGCCGCTTTTTAATCAATTAATATTCGTGTAACATTCATAAATTTTTAATAATTTTTTATAATCATAAATAGTCCCTAAAAACGACTGGTCAACTTTTTCATCAAGACGTTGACATAATTCACTGAATTCTTCTTCTGAATTTAAAATATCTAACTTTATATTTTTGGCGATTTTTCTTAAAAACAGTACATCCTTCCTTATTTTGTTTTTATCAGACATTTTTTCTATTTCAACATACATTATCGGTCCGGCCGAAACGAGAGAAACAGTAATATCAGGGTGGACCGAATAATTAAAAACTTCTCTTTCTCCAATTTTCATAGCAAATCCAAACTGAGCGAATATTTTTACCATGCCAATAAATTGCTCCCTATTAATATTTTGGGATATTTCAACCCTGTTATGCGACCCGAACGACCCTGTTTTAACAACAACTTCACAATCGCCATTGGTGATTCTGACTCTAATATCAAATTTTTTAAAACCAACCTCACCAAAAAACATTACTGACAATCTTTTGGTGTGTGAAGATGTGATACCAATTTTTTCAATATTTTTTTTTATTTTTTCATATTCTTTCGGCAAAACCTCGGCTCTAATTTCGGCTTCAATTAATTTTTGCTTCATACTATTTATTCTTAATAATTATATGTGCATTATGAACCATTTCAAGAGTGATGCTTGAATCTTTATTTTGATATTTAGAAAGAAACTGCGCAAGATTTTTTTTGTATTTTTTAAATTCATTAGGATATTTAAGAAAATCAAATTCTAAAATGCTAAGCATTTTAAAAATATTCTTAGTTACGACATATGTTTTAAAAGTTTTAGTCTTGGTGCAATAATTTTTTACTATTTTTTTTAATTTTTTGTCAGAAGATTTATGTTTATGATTCATTAATTTATAAAAAAAGGTATGAATCTTTCTCCACGATCCTTTTTCCGAATCAACTGATAAAATAATAATTTTACCGCCAACATTTAACGCCTTGTACATTTTTTTTATTAACAATTTTCTTTTTGTTTCTGAAAAATATGTTACAACATAAGCTGCTAGAATAAAATCAAATTTCTTTTTCAAATCAACATTCTCCCATCTATCATTAATTACATTAATATTTTTAATTTTTTTAATTTTTTTAACAAAAAAATAATTTGGCTCAATAATTGTTGCGTCTTTAACTTTGTATGCTATCACCGACGCAAGTGTGCCATCGCCTCCGCCGATGTCGAGAAAGCTATTTTTTTTATCAAGTTTAACATTTTTGTTTATAAACTTCAAAATAATAGTTTTTTCGTTGGTATTTTTTAAAAAAAGATTAAAAGATTTTTCATAACTAATATCCTGCATATTAATCAAACTTCTTTCTCTTATTTTTTAAGGCACTACTATGCTCTTTTTCCCATCCTTCTATTTTTTTCTGAATTTCTTTTATTCTTATCCTACTAACATTTTCGATATTAATATCGTAAGAATTACACAAATCAATAAAACTAAAAAATAATTCTGAACATTTTTTTTCAAAAAGTTTTTTTTCAAAAGGTCTTCCGTATATTTCTATATCCATAACAATTTTTGCTACCTTTCCAACTTCTTCTTGAAGTCCTATGATTGTACCAACTCTTGGGTAGGTCACTCTTGATAATAATTCACTACAAAATTTTTGAATTTCTATAATATGCATAAGTTTATTTTTTAGCAATTAAATATAAATAATGGCCCCAATATGAAAATAAGTTTTTAAAAATTGTATCAAAAAACCTAGTGACTTTCATATCTTGGTATGGTGGAGTTGTGAAGTAAAATATATTTTTATATCCTGCTTCGCGTAATAATTTTTTATAATAAAAACAAGAAAAGTTTTTTTGATTTCCAAACTTCCATTTACCGGCTAATCTTAATAATAATTCTTGAATAACGCCGAACGAAAATAAATGGGGTTGAATTAAAATTAATTTACCATTTTGTTTTAAAACACGCCTTGCTTCTGCAAGCGCTAATCCATATTCGTCAAAATGTTCCAGTACTCCGAAACTTAAAATAATATCAAACTGATTATTTTTAAATACATTTAAATTTCTGTGATCTCCTTTTAAAAAAGATAAACTACTATCACTGATATTTTTTTTTAAATCATTAATTACTTGCTGAGAAATATCAATACCCACACCGACAATATTATAAAACTTTTTTAGATAAATAAGTGTTGTACCGTTTCCGCAACCAATATCTAAAACTTTTTTATTATTAAAGTCGATATTAGCACTAACAATTTTTTTGATTTTATCTACGGTTTTAAATAATCTCAGGTTTGCATAATTCAATTCACCAGTATCAGACCACACGCTATCCCATGTATTCGATAAAAGCTGGTTTAGTTCCAAGCTATTATTTTCCTCGATTAATTTTTTCATCAAAATTATACTATTCATGATTATTATTTTAATTTTAAAAAAATAATTTATTTAATTTTATTATTCGCTTATTGGTATAACTACGACATTATTGGAATAATATATCCATGGGTCATAATTTCTACTTGGATTTTTACTTTCACACTGATCCGTATATCTTCTATCACTATCAATAAATTCTTTATAACACCCCTCCGCTCCACCGCAATTCCCACTGCACCAGCCCCAATTGTCCATTACCTGCACTTTTGGTTTGAAAGCGCAGACGAGCGAGCCGTCTGAAAGTCCGAGAGCGCGGGCTTTAGGAGTAAGCGCGATTTGATAGTTCTCTGACACGGTTGTTTTCATTACCGCTATATGGCCGCCTTCCGGACTTCCGTATCTTTTTGCCGCCGGAACATCATCTATGTTCGCATACCCTTCCAAATCACAGACATAATTCGTGCTCACTTCAAAATAATCCGGCACGCAACCAGTTTCCGTGGTGTTGCCGAAATTTGATTGTGGATGTGTCGCGTCTTCTGATGAACATCCCATCGCCGGAGTTGATAAATTTATACATTCCGCGTTAGTGGCGCAAGGAATTTTATTATCAGCTGAACAAAATTTTCCATTCGGCGCGTCGCAACGCGGTTTATAATTGCTTTGCGCGTCATTCTGGCTTTGGAATGGAAAACTGCCATTGTCAAAATCAATCTTGATTCGCCTTAACGGCATTTGCATCGGGTCGGCCCAAGCGTAAAAGCGAACGAACGCCGAATTTCCGCTTGATAAATAAACATCTTCGTTATATTTATCATTCACCGCGAAAGCGCTTTTTTTAGCTATTCTACATCCGGAACCCGCGCTTTTATTGATACAGGAACTGAAATCCGGCGCGGCGATTTGAGGGATGGAATTTCTGCGCAACGCGGCGGCATCGTTTACTGAATTTAAATTTTCATCGTATTTTTTTTCGCTTGAATTCCAAGTCCATATTTTATAAATCTTGGCAAACATTTCTTCCAATAAACAACCGACTGGATGCGTATCATCGCCGCCGCAATTTCCTGCGGTATCAAGGGTGCTCGGAGCGGCGTTTGAATTAGTAAATACTGCCATCGGAATACCACCCTTGTAAACACCGGCTGGTTTTTGACTTAAATCCAAAGCCGCTTCATTCGGATTAAACGGATCAACCCAAATTGGAACTGTTAAATTTTTTGGCAGATTAACAAGCGAGCTGGTCAAACCGTATTCAATAAAATTAAAATTCTTTTTACGGTTGACACGAAATTTTTCTTCTTGTATTTTTACGGGATTAATCTTTAATTCATCCAATCGCATCTGCCATGTTATCGGTTTTGTGTCCAAAGAAAACGCGCTGTTGCTTTTTTGCGACACTTGAGCCATCACTTTGCATCTGCCATTTGTAAAATGAATTACAAAGAAAAATCCCTCGTGTCCCGCGCCTTCCGCGTTGTGGTGCATAAACATCCAAAAACCCTTAAAATAATTATCTTTGTCAAAAACCGCCCTTATTCCTAAACCGCTGCAACTTCCTTCGGAATCAGCGCCATTGTAATACATACCTCCATCTCCGTTGCTTAAATCAAGCAATCCCTGGTTCGCGGTTGCTCCCTGGGTATTCCATTTTGGTTGTTTGTATAAATTTGGAAACAAATTAAAGATTGGGTCTGAAATATTATTTATACTGCATTCGGTATTTTCCACAAAACCTTGCCACTCCCAATATTCATATTTTCCATTGTCAATCATACCGGAATTAAATTTGCCATACTCCTTGCCCTTCCAAATAGTTGAATTTACAAGATTAACGCCGTCTGTTTCAAAAGAAACAATGTTTGGAGTTATTGAAGTGAGCTGATCTTCTCCGTCAAAATACACATCAATCCTTTTGATTTCTTCTTTTTTGATAAAATCTTCATTGCCGTTATTGCCTGGAATTACATAATCGCGACCTAAAGGTATAAACCATTCCCTATAAAGACGGCTGTTCTCATTTGAACGGAGGTTCTCATCTGACATTATATAACTTTTATTTATAACCGCCTTTGCCAAAGGAGTAAAATTAACGCCAAAATTTCCACCGTCTAAAATTATTTGCAATTTTGGGTCAACTCCTCTTACGTAATTATCCTCATCTAATAAATCGCCGTATTGGTTATAATTACTTCCGACATTAACAAAAGCGTTAACCATTCCGCCTTCCGAACTTCCGTTCATATCAACGAACACTTTTGAATAATTTTTATCCAATGGCGATTCGTTATACAAACACACATACCTATCCTGATTATTATTCGCCAAATAACCGGCGGAGGTGTTTTCGTAAAAAATATCTTTAATGCCGGAACCTGCGTCCAAAGGAAGCCATGTCAAACAGGAATTCTGTTTTGGATTGCCGTTGATTTTGCGTCTCATATCGCGTTCTAAACAATAACCCTGCCAGCCGGTAAGATACGACTGGCGATGCGCGTTTAAACACGACCCGCCTTCATTTTGGCAATTTTCTTTTGTCACATAACCTTCCTCCGCTATTATTGTTCCGTCTTCAGCGCAAAAAACATCGTTATATTTTCCTCCACTGCACACGCGGTCTCCAGCTAAATCTGCCGACTCGTAATACATTGATTTTTCATCGTTTGAACCGTATGATTTTTTAAGATAACTACAATCGCAATCGCCTCCGTTGCATAAATTCACTTTATCAAAACCTGTTTTAAACCTACCGTCGCTTGAAAGTATGGAGGACGGATATGGGCTGTCTTTTTCAGGATAACCGCGACAAACAGATGTCTCAACCAATTTATCTTTTACAAGCCCTTGCGCTCCGCCAGGAGTAATTCCAGAAACAGGATAATAACACATTTTTTTACTGCATATTCCGTCTTTATTGCCATCGCCATTGTTGTCTTTTCCGCAATTTTTTCCGTCGTCTGCGCCCGAACAGGTTTCATTTTTATAAATCGCCAAAATGCTATATTCCTTGCCTCCTTCACTATAAACAACCGTGTTTAAATCAGCAGGTTGGAATTGGTTAAACAACGAATAACCGGAATAATCCATTCCTTTCCACGAAACATCGCGTCCGCGATAAACATTTTCCGTTAAAATTTGATTTTTGCCTTCCCAATTTGAAGTAATATCTTTTGCGCACTGGCTGCTTCCTTCGCCAGGCTGGGATTTTTCGCATACACCCAACCCGTAGCATTTATTCGCCACTTCTCCTGTTTCAGGATTTTTTACCGGCCGCACCTGGTTGCAATAAAGCCACTCTCCGCACTCTCTGTCTTTCGTTACTTTTATAATTACATTCGCGTCATTGTTTTCATTTGATTCCGGAGCAACCAAATCATAACTCTTGCGCGCGCTCGCGAGATAAGTCGCAGCGGTGCTCCACGATTTATTTGGCGAATCCGTTTTATCAAGCAAAATACATCCGTAGCTTTGGCTCGCCTCGCCTCTGCATTCGCTTTGTTTATTTTTAAATTTATTGTTTTCCAAAAAATAATACGCGGTGTCATTGTCTGAATGGTCAACAAATTTTGAACATCCGTCAGCTTCTATAGAACATTCGCCGACAAAATTTTTGTATTCCGCTTTGTCTCCGAAAGACCAAATTCCATAATTTCCTCCTGCCAAAAGATAATTCGGATAACATGGTTGGTCGCCTATGCCCTGGCAAGTTCCTCCGGTCGCGCAATCGCCATTCTCGGAACAATATCTCGTTGAATTGTTTGAACAGATACCCGCGTTTTTCCAAAACCATCCGCTGGTTTTTACGCCGTTAACTGTGACATCTTTTTTATAAGAACAAACTTTTTGTCCGGTCATTTCCGGAGCTTTAAAATAATATGTTCCTTGCGCCGAAGAATAGGCGCGGCAACCGACAGCTTCACTCTGGCACAATGTCTGTTCATAAGTCGCTGGATCGTTTTTAATCAAAACATCTTCGTATTGATAACCTGCCGGTGTAGATTTTTTAAGTCCGGCTTTTGAACAACCCAAATCAGCTTGATTGCAGGTGGCTTCTTTGCTCGCCACTAAATAAATCGGGCTGTTCGCGGAAGTGTCTGTTGAAATATATATCGACGAAGCATTAAACAATCCTCCGGCGGTTTCAATCTGTTCTTTCATGTATCCAAAAATATCTGTATAACATCCGTTTTCGCCGACTGAAATGTGGCAAGAAAAAATTTTTCCTCCAATTGTTATTTCAGGAGTAGATCCGCTTTCGCCAGTAAGCCAAACATTATACGCGCGCGGTTTTGCGTCAGATGGCGTATTATATGTGTCAATCAAACCTATGCAACCTATGGCATCTTCGCGGCAAAGATAACTGAAATTGGTTAAAAATATGGAATTATTATCAGCTGTTTTGTATTCCGCGCATCCCAACGCTTCGCCCGGCAATCCGTCGTCCGCGTCGCTGTCGCAAACAGGGTCAACGGTTAAAGATTTTTTTACCAAATAAATATAATCCGTGATTTCCGTTAAACGCAAATTATCCAAATATATTCTTCCTCCTTTTTCCAAAGCGAAAGATAAATTCGCGCCTGAATCCGCGCTCGTCAATTCAACTGGCCCTAGATGATAATATTGCCAAGTGTCGCCAGGAGTTACAACGCCAAAAACACCGCTGTTTAAACTCACGGTGATTTTTCCGGCGCCGGCTTTTGCCCAAAAAGTCAAATCATAACTCTTTCCGGCTTTCAAACTTAAATTATTCAAAGAGACCGAATCCGCGTTCTGATTCACATAGCTCAAAGAGTGTCCTCCGACACGGGTGGCTTCAGGGGACAAAGAAATTTGTCCAGTTTTTGCAGACCAATTGTTCACGGCTTCTCCTGTGATTTCAAAATCATTTTCATAAATTAATTTTATATTATTTCCTGCGTTGCCTTTATACGCTCGGCAAGTATCAACTGCCGATGAACAACCTTTGCTTTCGCCCGCGTTGTTTGCAACACCCTGCGGCAAACCGGAGTAAAAACAAAATTCGTCTCTGTATTCGCCGTTTTGGAAGCATACTTTACATTCGTTATTTCTCCACACGCCGTTCATATTTGAGCAAGCTGTCGCGTCTGCCGCGGCGACCGCGTATAATTCAGTGTTATTCAAACGATAAGAAACGCATTTTTCTGAAACCGCGATTGTTTTTGAAAGCAGTTTGTAAAAAACATTTCCTTGCGCGTCGTTAAATTGCCGGCAGTCCAAACTCGCCAAACCTTTTTTATACAAATCTTCCGAGCACATCGTAGTATATAAATTTATATCATCAGCTGCGCGATAAAAATATTTCGGCTCGCCTTGTTCGTCTTTTTCCAAAATAAAAACTTTCAATTGATAACCGCCGACCACGGAACCCTCATAAGTATAATAAGTTTGCTGTTTATTCGCGTCGGGTTTTATACAGGGACGCAGATATGAATAGTATTCTGATTTTTCCAAACCGCTCTCAGTGGTTTCCAAATTTGTGAAAGCCGCGCACCCTTCTTCTTCCGACGAACATGATTGTCCTGTGGAAGGAACGATGTAAGCGGTGTTTAATCCGTTGGAATAATTACTTGGCATTTCACGATAAGCCGCGTATCCGGAACATTTCGCGTCGCACTGATCGTTCCAAACGATTTGATTTTCTTCAACCGCAGCCGGCGTGAATTTGCCCGGAATTTTCAGCGATGGATTTAAAACCGATGTGTACCAATTGCAACCAAGCTCATCTTTAATACATGCTTTGGCGTATTCTCCGCATTCTTCGCTTAATTTCATTTTGGTTAAATCGGCCTGTGTCTGCGGCCAGTCAATTTTTTCCGTAGCCGTGTCAGCATCATAACACTTCAAATAATCTGGCGCTTTTTTAAGATACAATGAACTGTCGGCTGAAGCGATTTTAAACGCCGAACATCCGGCTGAACCGGACGAACAAGAAGCGGAAACTTTTTTATTAAAATGAATTTGTTGATTTATAAAATTGGAATCCGGCTCGGCCCATTTTCCGTTCTTTTTATATAAACTGTATGCCGCGCAATTTTCCGTGTCCTGCGAACAATAAGAAGTGTCCAGCGTGCGATAGAGATAAGCGAGCTGGTTGCCACCTTCGTCTTTAAAAACTCGGCAACTGGCGTATTCGGGTTCACATTTATCAGCGTCAAAACGCCAAACATTTTTTTCACGCGCGCAATATCCGTAAGCGTAGCAGGAGCCGTCGGTGTTAAAACCGACACAAGACGGCATATCCACGCATTCTTCTTTCCGTATTGACAATCCGTCCGCCATCGGAGTTGAACCGTAAACCATCGCATTGCACCGCACAGGCGATATCTTTATCACCCAATTCGGGTCAATAAGATGACAAAATGGTTTGTTAACGGGATCATTATTGATTCCAGCGATATTCCCATGGCTGTCTTTGATATAACTGCAATCGCTAAACCCGTCAACCACCTGTTTCAATGTCCAAGGATTATCCGGGTCGCTGTTCAAAGCCGCGATCTCAAAACCCAATGGCAATAAACGCAGTTGGCGCAAAACTTTTATATTTGCGTAACAATAAGAACTTTGGTAACAAGTTTTATTTATATTATCAGCTTCGCGATTCGGAGAAATCAATTTCCAATTTCCGTGCAGCCAATCTTTTTCAATCGCTTCTTTAATTGTAATCGGTTTTCCGGTTATGGATTCTTGCGCGGCTTGCGCCAAAGATTCATCGGCAACGCAATTGTAAATACCGGGAGTGTCGGGACAATTTGTCAACTCCGGCAGGATATTGTATCTTTCCACAGCAGACACTTTAGTCGTAAGCAAATCGCTGAAAATTTTCTCTGCGGCGCGCCGTCCGCTTACTGAAGAAATTGAACCGTATTCGCTCGCGACATCAGAACCGCCCCCTTCTTCAGTTCCAATACCAAAAGGAAACATTCCTTTCTCAGTATAATTCGTAATCATCTGCGAAGTAAGCGTGTTTAAAAATGTGGATAGCATTGTCGGAATAATCATAAACGCGTTATCGCCTGCCGCGGCAAGCTGAGCGTCAAAATCTTTAGCTGATCTATCTTGTTGCGCGCTCGGCAAATTTGCTTGCGCTTCGGCCATTATCATATTGCCAGGTGTGAGGATGGTATCTGATATTTGTTTTACTTGGGCCTTAAAACCGCTGTCCTCTGTCCTCTGCGCCACCTCGCCTTCTATCTCGGCAACCACCCTATCATTGATTCTTGCCAAAGCTCCGAGATAAATTCCCGCATCGCTTTGGTCAACTGAAATTGAATCGTTCAATTGATTTAAAAGAGCGTCCTGCGAACCGTATTGGCTTCGCCAAGTGTCAATCGCGCTGCTCCAATTTTCGCGGAATTGGCTCCATGAGCAATTCGGAACTTGTTGAGCTTGGGCTGTTCCGGCGCGCGCGTTCAATCCGATGCCGAGACGCAAAGTCAAATCAATTTGCGGGTCCGGAACTTCGCATAAATTCAAACCATATGGTTCGCCGAGTTCTTCCAAAGCGACTCCGAACGCCTCGTCTCCGACATTCGCCATAAAATCGCCGAAACTTTCCGTATGCGCCATTGGCGATTGTCCTTTTCCTCCAGAAGCCATCCAAACCGCTCCTTCATAAGCTATTTTATCAGTGGCGTAACTTACCGCCTGAATCACAGCATTTAAAAGCGCGCCTTTCAAAAAACTCATTAATATATCCTTTAAATCTTTTACAGTATCCGGAAGTGAAGCTACTACAGTGACAGGCAACTGCGCTAGAGCCGGACGAATTGAAAAAAACAGCGAACCGAACATACTGAAAAAAGCGAAAATCGCTATCATAAATCCAAGGCCGGTTTTTTTAATTTTTGACATAAAAAAATTTCATTTTCAATTTCATTTTATATTATTCAGCTGTTTCATCATATCCATCGTGGAAGTGGATACCATAATTTCCTGAATCATTTTTAATAAATCTTTATCGGAAATTTTATTTAAAATTTGTTCATTCATTCCGGAGTCCAAAAGCATCTGGCGGAGCTGTTTCGGGTCTTGCAATGCCTCATTTATATTCATGGGTTTTTCCGTTTCCGGAGCGACCGCGCTAAACGCGGACGTGTTTGTCGCGCTCTGCGTCAACAACGCGTCCGAAGCCAATCCTGCGGATTCGCATTCCTTTCCTTCCGCGCAAATCGGATTTGTGCCGCTGTCTATTTCTTGCTTATCAAAAATTCCGTCAGAATCCGTGTCTTCAAGATATGGACTCGTGGTATAAACATACAGTTCGTCAAAATCATTCAGGCCGTCTTTGTCCGTGTCGCGAAAACGCAAAGCGTTCATATCGTTTGTCAAACTCTCGTCAATCGGAGGCGCTGTTTTTTTCAAAGCGAACGGAGAATACATCGTGTTCCTGATTTGTAAAACCCCCAATCCAATCGCGAATACGGCAAAAAAAGACAGGAGAATAATTCCAATCTTTTGCTCTTTTTTCAAACCGTTGGGTTGCTTTCCGATTTCGTCCATAAGACAACGAAAAATAGGAAGCTATTATGGTATTATTATACCATAAAACAAAAATGAAGTCAGGTAAAGAAGTGGATAAATAATAAGACGCAACTAAATTCCAAATACGGATTTATAAAATTAAAAATTAAAAATTTTAATAGACAGCCCCACCCAATCCTCAACGGATAAGTCCTGCGCGCGAATTTTTTCATCAAGCCCTGTTTGTTTAAAAGCGTTTTTTAATTTTTCTTTTCCGTCTTTGCCGACCAGCGACTCAAGATTTTTAATCAACATTTTCCGTTTGTTCGCGAATCCTGTTTTAACCATCCTGAAAAAATTTTCAGCGTCGGTGTCGCGATTTTTGCAAACTTTTAATTTTAAAACCGCGCTGTCAACGCCCGGTTCCGGCCAAAAATACGAACGCGGGGCTTTCATAACGATTACCGGCTCGGCGTAATATTGAACAGACACGGATAAAATTGACATCTTTCCCGGCATGGCGCAAATCCGTTCAGCCACTTCTTTTTGTATCATCAAAACGATTATTTCCGGTTTGTTTTCCGCTTCCAAAAAAACGCGTATCGCGTTGGAGGTAATTTGATACGGCAAATTAGCGACCACTTTATATTTTTTGAATTTTGAATTTTGGAATTTGGAACTTTTTAAAACGTTTCCCCAAACAATCTCAATATTTTTATAATGTTCAATTTTTTTATTCCAATACGATTCCAATTTTTTTTCAATTTCAAACGCCAAAACTTTTCCGGCTTTTTCCGCCAGCGCGAATGTTAAAATTCCAAACCCTGGTCCGATCTCAACGACCGTGTCCTCTTTGGAAATTTCCGCGGCCTCAACCATCCTTGTTATCGGAGCCGGGTTTATTAAAAAATTCTGGCCGTATTTTTTTGACGGCGTAAAATGGTATTCCGCGCACAATTGTTTCAAATAATTTATGCTGAATAAATTTGGCATAGTGGACTATTTTGGACTACGGACATTGGACTGCGGTCATTGGACATTGGACATTGGTCATTTGACCACTGACAACCCGTCGGCGGCATACACATTTCTCGCGTTCCATAAAATCCATCCGTCAGCGCCCGCGTCGTCAGACGCTTTGATTTGCGCTTTGATTTTATCTCCGTCATAAATCGCTCCCATATTAAATGCCTGAATCCAAGCGCGCAGTTTGCCTCGGCTTCCGGCAGATTGCTCAAGACCGGATTTCATCGCGTTCAAAATCACTTCATACGGATGTTCAGCCGGATTTTTAAAACCCATATAATTTTTAGGATAATGCGATGGGTAAACCATCGGACAAACATAATCAAAATATTTTACCGCGTCCGACAATCTCTGCCCTATTTGCATATCGTCTTCCCCACTTTTTTCAGTTGTAAGCCCGAACAGGTCGGCGGAAATATAAACCGGCTCATTTTTCATCCGTTCCGACAGATATTTATAAAATTCGTTCATCACTTCGTATCTTTTTTTTCCGCCTATTGCGTAAGCCAGCGCGCCCATATCGCCGTCTGTTGGAAAACGGATATAATCAAAATTAATTTCATCAAAACCGGCGCGGCTCGCTTCTTTGGCGACGGAAATTACATAATCCCAAACTTCGCGTTTTATCGGATTCACCCACGCCAATCCTTTTTTGTCTCTCCATAATTTTCCGTCCTTTGTTTTAATCGCCCAATCCGGTTTTTTTTCGGCAAGCATCGGGTCTTGAAAAACGCTGATGCGCGCTATGGCGTACACTCCATTGTCTTTTAATTTTTTTACGAGCGATTTGATATTTTTTATTCGCGTTTCTTTCAATCCGTTTTTGTTGACAAAATCAATTTTTGAATCGTAAAGAACGAGCCCGCTGTAATCTTTCAAATCAATGACCACGCTGTTTAATTCCGTGCTTTTTATCAAACCAATTATCTCGGAAATTTTCTGCGGATTTCCTGCCGAGTATGCCGTGAGATAAAGTCCTTTTACTTTAATCGGAGCCGGACGCGTTATTTCTTGACCGGCTTCGTATTTGAATTCAGAGAGTACGGCATCCGCGTCCAAAACAGCGGAGCAATACAAACCTTGCGAAAAAATAAACATTCCCGTCCATACGGAAAGAAAAAAGAAAACAAACCAATATGAAATTTTACGGATTATGTAATACATTCATTTCTCCCTGTCTTAAAATTTTTATTTTTTTTTCAATGACACTCACGATGGTCGTGGGTTTGCAAAAAGGAACGCGTCCGTAGTCCAAAATCGCGTCCGGCTTAAATTCTCGGTTCTCAAAAATTTTTATTGCGTCGGCTGAATCGTAAATATCGCCGGCTTCGGATAAATTCGCCGAAGTCGCCACCAGCGGCGAGCCCAATTTTTCGGATAAAAATTTACAAACAGGATGATCCGAAACTCTCATCGCCACTGTTCCGTCTTTTGCCGCGACACCGTCCGATAATTTTAATTTTTCAGTTTTTGAATTATTGATTTTATATTTTCCCACAACAGTTATCGGTCCAGGCCAGCGCTTTGAAGAAATTTTTTCCAAAATATCGCTCCATTCCAGATATTTTTTCGCCAATTCAACTGTCGGCGCGACAACCAAAAGCGGTTTATCGGTCTGTCTGCCTTTGATTTTAAAAATCTTGTCAACTGCTTTTTGATTTGTTGCGTCGCAACCCAAACCGTAAGAAGTTTCCGTTGGAAAAATCAAAATCTTTCCTTTTTTCAAAAGTTCAACAGCCTTGTCCAAGTTTTCTTTTTTAAGCAAAAACATAATATAAACTGCTATTTGTCATAATTCATAATTCGCTCGTCAGTCCTACTCTTTCAACCATTTAAGATACGCCTCGGACAACGGCAAAATTTCGCCTTCCAAAACCTCTTCCGGATTTGACGCTTCATAATCTGTGCGGTGGTCTTTTACCATATGATACGGGTGCAAAACATAGGAACGGATTTGGTTTCCCCATTCCGCTGATTTGTATTCCCCGCGCAATTCTTTTTTTTCTTTGGCTTTTTTTTCCTGTTCCAAACGGTGCAATTTCGCGCGTAAAATTTTCATCGCGGTTTCTTTGTTCTGTTGTTGCGACCGCTCATTCTGACATGACACGCTTATGCCAGTCGGAATATGCACGATGCGAACGGCTGAATAAGTGGTATTGACGCTTTGTCCTCCGTGCCCTCCGGACATAAATGTGTCTATTCTTACATCCTTCGGGTCAATTTTAATTTCAATGTCATCGTTCAATTCGGGCAAAACTTCCACAAGCGCGAAGGAAGTGTGTCTCATTTTTTCAGCGTCAAACGGCGAAATACGAACCAATCTGTGAACGCCATGTTCGGATTTCAAGTATCCGAAAGCGTATCGGCCACGCGCGGAAAAAGTGACTGATTTATATCCCGCTTCGGCTCCGCGCGACTCATCCAAAATTTTTGTCTGCCAACCTTGCTTTTCGCAAAAACGAATAAGCATACGCAAAAGCATCTCGGCCCAATCCTGCGCTTCCGTGCCTCCTGAACCCGCGTGGATTGAAACAATCGCGTTGTTTTGATCGTAAGGTCCGTTCAAAAGCAAAAAAAATTCGTATTTCTCAAATTCATTTTCAAGTTCGCCTGTTTGTTTTTCCAATTCTTTTTCCAATTCAATATCTCCGGCTCCGGACAAGTCAATCGCGTCTTCTGTTTTTTTCGCCAATCGTTCCCATTTTTTTATTTCTTCTTCAATACTTTTGTAATCTTGCGATATCGCCTGCGCGTTTTCCTGGTCATGCCAAAAATCAGGTCGATTCATTTCTTCGGCCAGCTGTTCCATTTTTCCTTTCAACTCTTCAATCTTCAAAAGCTTTTGCGTTTCTTGAATTTTATTTTTTAACGCCGACAGGCGTTCGGAGATGGACATATGTAAATAATTTTCAATCACCCCGCCAGAGGCGGGCAGGCAGGTTTTAAAACACCTTTACCGCGCCTATTGTCAAAAATAAAGTAATCAAACCGGCCATTATAACGCCGGCAAAAATATACGGCATTGATTTGCGCATCGGAATGCCGAAAACAAAAGTGGCCAAAGCTCCTGTAAAAGCTCCTGTAAGCGGCAATGGGATGCCTACAAAAATCGCGAGCCCTATCAATCCGTATTTTTCATAATCTTTCGCAAATTTTTCCTGCGCCCTGCGCAAATATCTTGCCCACGCTTTGCCGAATAAAAATCCGGAATTTTTTTCCACCCATTTGTTGAATCTCTCGGCAAAAAATAAAATAAAAGCTACAGGAACCATATTCCCGGCCACTGAACAGACAAACGCTTTCCACGGCGCCAAATGATACGCGGCGATTGAAATGGGAATCGCCAAACGCAATTCGCCGATTGGAATCATCGCCAAAAAAAATGTGGCAAGCTCAGGCGGCCAACCGATAAACAACGGCAAAAGATAATCAGCGATAAACATAAAAAAATTAACTGTAAAGTTTTTCTTCGTCAACTAAAATTCTGTGCTTGCCTTCAAAAATTCCGTAAATGAATTTGTCGCCATAGCGTCTTCTTTCGGAAAATTCTTTTTTCGGCATAATGGTATAACGCAAAGTTTTATCAAACAATTCTTCAAACTTTTTTATAAGTTTGGAAATAACAAGCGGCTTCAACGCTTCTCCGACCAAAAGCAAATCCGTTTTCGCGTCATCTTCGCCAACGAAAACTCCGCTTAAAACCATCAGTTTGATTTTGCCTCCGTTGTTTTTAAGCTCGTCAATGATTTCTTGCTCTTCCAGCAACTCGGCTTTTTCCAAAAGCGATTTGAATTCCGGCGCTATCAAAGAATCCTTTTTTAAACGAAAATATTTTGAACGGCTTCTTTTTATGTCTTCCACCAAATCTCCGCCCGTTTCCGCCGCCGGAGCAGATTCTATAATTCCTACTTTTTCCAAATTGCCAAGTTCGCGCCGAACCGCGTTTAACTGCGCGCCTATTGCGCGCGACAACTCACGCACATAAAAAGATTTCGCCGGATAACGAAAAAATACGCGCAAAAGTTTAATTCTGGTCTTTGAACCAAAAATGTGTTCAAGCATAAAAATAATTCAAAATTTATTATGAAGAAACGTCAAAACCGCGTCCGACAGAATTACTGTTTAAAACCAATCTATACTTTAAAATCTTTATATAGTATAATAATTATAATCCTAAAAGTCAAAAATATATGGAACATACATTGCAATTAAACGAGTTCTTTGTGGAAGGAGGCGACCAAAACAAATCGCACGCGCTTTTGCATATCAGCGAACCGGCGACCGCGGAAGAAAAAAAGAAGGGATATTTTTTCGCTGTCTGCGAAATAAATAACGCTTCCCCGGAATTCATCGCAAAACTTCAAGATATGATAGGTGAAATGGAAAACGATTATTATGAAATAGCGGACAAAGAAGACAAAACCTCGTTGGAAATCGCATTGGAAAAAATCAACCAAAAAACTTTTTCTTTTTTAAATCGCGGAATTGAATTGCATTGCGTTATTTGCTCTATGCGAGGCAATGAATTGATGCTTAGTTTCTGCGGCCGTCCACAAATACTGATTTTTTACCAAAAACGTAATGGCGAATACCAAAAAATGGATTTGGTGGAAGAAAACAAACCAGAACCGGAAGAAGAAAAAAAACAATTATTCGCCCAAATCGTGCAGGGAAAAATCAACGGCGGGGATTTCATGTTCGCCGGCACGCCGCATACCGCCAACTATTTCAATCATGACCGTTTGCAAAAAATAATCACGGTCAAAACCGCGCGCGAAAGCGCGGAACATCTGCAAAGAGTGCTATCGGAATTGAAAAACGGATTTTCTTTCGGAGGGTTGATAATAAATATGGAAAAACGCGAAAACGCGGCTGAATTTAGCGACAAATCAACAGAAAACGAATCATCAAAATCTTTATCCAATCTTTTTGATTTAAGACAAAAAACCAACACAATACTCTCCCCTTCCATCTTTCCAAGGTTCGGCGAAAAAATAAAATCAATAACCGAAAAATACGGGAGGCAAAAAAACGAATCACCGGCGGAAGAAACAAATTTGGAAAACGAAACAACTTCCCTGAAGACAAACTCCGCGCGACTTCACGCTCATACGCCATACAAATCCGATGTTTCTGAAAAACCTTCAAACGCGTCCATTGCTTTTAAAATTTTCCTAAAATATCTAAAAATCTCCGTTATGGCGATTGGTGGCGGAATTGCCAAAGCCGCGTGGTGGCTCTCCGTGTTTTTATGGACAGTTATTCTTGTCTTAGGAAAAAATTCAATACTTTTATTATTTGTAATTATAAATTACAAGAACAGGCGCAAAACGATTTTGGACGACTGGGGTAGACAATGGCGTTCTTGCAAAGAAAACATTTTTTCATTGCCTTTGTACACAAAAATAATTTTAGGATTTTCAATCGCGGCTTTTTTGGCGGTAAGCTCCGGTTCAATAATATATTTTAAAAACAAACGCGACGCCGCGGAAACCAAAATTTATGAAGACACCGTACAAACCATAAAAAATAAAAAAGACGCGGCGGAAAGCTCTTTAATTTACAACGATACGACCGCCGCTCTGGCGGAAATCGTTTCGGCTAAAGATTTATTCGCCAAACTCGCCTGCGACACTAAACAAAGAAAAATAGAATGCGCGGATTTGAACGGACAAATAGAAACAATACTGTCGCGCGCGCGTAAAATGAAAACCGTTCCGGTTGAACTTGCCGCGGATTGGACCAATGAAAAAGCAAACTTGTCAGGAATCTTGAAATTGAACGGAAAAATTTTGGCATTCGGCGAAAGCACCTCTTCAATTTATGTTTATAATATAATTTCAAAAGAATCCGCGAAGACGCGGACAGACGCGAGCGCGGTCGGATTTTCCGCCGCCGCAGCCCCGAAAGAAAACGATTACGCTTTGTTTTTATACAACAAAAAAGACCTCATTTCTTATGACCCGAAAGACAACTCATGGAAAAAGATTGAAATAAGTTACCCGACCGAAGAAACGAACATCAACGGAATTTTGGTCTATAACCGACGCCTTTACAGTTTGGACGCGGCGCAAGGAAGAATATTGAAACACGACAGTATTAAAACCGGTTTTGAGCGCGGTAAACCGTGGACCGAAGAAAATAATGAAGCTTTAAAAGAAAACGCTGACATGGCCATTGACGGAGATATATTCGCGCTAACGAAAAACGGAAAAATAATTAAAATGACCAAGGGCGTAAAACAAACTTTTGAAATATCAGGTCTTGATCCTGCGCTTGATTCAGGAAATAAAATTTGGACATACACAGATTCGCAGTATATCTATATACTGGACGCAAAAAACAAGCGGGTTGTAATTTTGGAAAAAGACGGAAAATTAAAAACGCAAATCACGGCAGCGGAATTCGCGAACCCGGTCGGAATGTCAGTTGACGAACCGAGCAAAACGATTTACATACTGGATTCCGATAAACTTTACCGCCTGAATTTTTAAAAAATAAAAAAATAATCAAACAAAAATCCTCCAAACCGAAGTCTGGAGGATTTTTTATGAAAATATACACCTTACTTCAAAACGGCTTTACCGCCGGCTTCTTCAATCTTTTTCTTCATTACCTCGGCTTCTTCTTTCTTAACGCCGGTCTTTATCATTTTCGGAGCGCCGTCAACCAATGCCTTGGCGTCAGCCAAACCCAAGCCTGTGATTTCTTTCACGGCTTTAATGACATTGATTTTATTAGCTCCAACTTCCGTCAATTCAACATCAAATTCCGATTTTTCTTCAACCGGAGCGGCGGCGGCTGCCGGAGCGGCCATCATCGCGGCAGGGGCCGAAGCGGACACGCCAAATTTGTCTTCCAAAATTTTAACCAATTCGGACAAGTCCAAAACTGACATTTTTTCAACTTGTTCCACGAGCGATTTGAATTTTTCGGGAACAATCACTTCTTTTTTTTCTTCTGACATATTTTTATAAATTAAATAAATAATTAAACTTTAGCTTCTTTGATATTGTTCAATACACCGACCAAGTTTCGCAAATTGCCGGATAAGGCATTAACGAAACCTGATATGGGCGCGTTGAGCGCGCCAACCATTTTGGCGAGAAGCGCTTCTTTGCTCGGTAAAGATGCCAACGACTTAACGACCGAAGCATCCACCATTTTGCCTTCAAGCATGCCTCCGAAAATAGAAACAATCTCGTGAGTTTTGGCAAAATTCGCCACAGTCTTCGCGGGAGCGACCTCGTCTTCAACGCCCATAAACACCGCCACGCCGCCGGAGAATTTTTCAGGCTCAATGTTTAAACCCAATTCTTCGCACGCCTTTTTAAGCAATGTTTTTTTGGTCGCCAAAACTTTTATGTTTTGTTTTCGGCACTCGCGGCGCAATACAGTCGCCTCTGACACTTTCAAACCTTGAAAATTGGCAAAAACAATTGACTTGGCGTCTTTCAGCCACGACGCGAGTAATTTTAATGTTGTCTGTTTTTGTTCTCTTGATTTTGGCATAAATAATCGCGATTAACTGATTGATATAACAGGTCCTTTTCTTATTCAACAAAAATATGAATAAAAAAATGGCTATAAAAGCCACAGACCACAAGCAATTTCGACCTTAAAAAAGCAAAAAGCTCAATTGCCTCGGCAGGATACTTAATCCCGATCAAGTCGGGAACCTGCTGTCTATAGCAACCGTATTATACACCTTTTAAAATATATGTCAACCCTCAATTACCGTTCCTTTGCATTGCTCGCCTTTGATTGCTTTTTCCGCCTCGTCCAAATCGGTTCCGCGCGTAATTATAACTTTTAAGTTTAATTTTTCCGCTTCGCGGCTGGCAACAGGGTCAAAAGGAACATTGGAACCAGGGTCCCATTTATCTCCAACGATTTTTCTAAAATCGCGCCAAGCAATTTTTTCTATTTTACGCGCGTCCGGAAATTGACGCGGGTCTTTGTCATAGACAAATTCAATATTTGAAAGGTTTATCACGGTTTTGGCTCCGTAAAGTTCGGCTAATTTTACCGCGTCATAATCCGTGGACCAGCCGGGTTTCCAACCTGCTCCGATAAGAATTTTTTCCGTCCATTTTAATTTACGCGTTGGATTTTTTACCACCACCGGATTCGCTGTTTGCCTGAATATGGTTCTCATCAGATGCGCGTTTAAACGGGTGGCGTGAATTCCTATCCAATCCACATCTTCATTCGTGAGCTCCCCTATTTCTTTTGTCACTGCCTGATAATTTCGCGCCGTCTGTCCGCCTCCGCAAACAATAATAAACCTGAAACCGTTTTCCGTTAATTTCAAAACCATCCGTTTAAATCCGCGTAAAAAATTCGGATCAAAACCGTCTTTTGGCGCGATAAGCGAACCGCCGAGAGACAAAACGATAATTTTTTCTTTCTTTTCCTTTTTAAAAAAAATGTTCATAAGCCGATTCACAGTTTAGTGGCGGGGTTTACTTTTTAGCAGCTTTTTTTCGCGGCGGCGCGTAAACAGACCTGTTTATTTCCTGCCGCGTCGCGTAGCAGGAACGAAAATATTGCGTCTCTTTCACGGCTTTATCCGTTTGTGGAGAAATTTTCAGACGGCTGGGCGTGCGATAAGCCGTCTTGCCTTTTTGCGCCCGATTGGAAGAATAATTTTTCATATGCCGACAAGCAAATTATAAATTAAATTTATTATTGGCGAAATAATGTCAAACAAGAAAAAAATGAAAAACAGCAAAATGAAAGTCCCATACTTTTCTAAAAAAATTTTTATGTTTTGCGCCGAATCAGGAAGAATCGCGTATAAAATTTTTGAACCGTCCAACGGCGGAATCGGAACTAAATTAAAAACCAAAAGCATCACATTGGCATACACGATTGTCGCGAGAAAAGACGCGAGATTTGAGTCCATCGCCACGCGCGTCAAAACGGCGAAAGCGGAAGCCAAAAGCAAGTTTGCCAACGGTCCGGCCAACCCGACAATCGCAGGTCCCCATCTTTGATATCTTAAATTATAAGGATTATAAGGCACCGGTTTTGCGTAAGCGAAAATAAATCGCCCTCCGCTGATAATGGATAAAATAAGAGGCAATAAAATCGTTCCCCATAAATCCACATGCGCTTTCGGATTGAGCGTAAGCCGGCCCATATACCGCGCCGTAGGGTCTCCCAACCGATCCGCCATCCAACCATGCGCGTATTCGTGTATTATAGCCGATGGGATGAGGATGATGAGAAAAAACAAAAAATTGATTAACTCTTGCATATTTAACGGCTTAATGATATGATTATATCACTTAATCTTCTTAATGTTAAATTAAATCCAAAAATATGGCAAGAAAATGCGAAATTTGCGGACGCGGAACCATCACGGGAGCAAGCCGCAGCCACTCAAATATCAAAACAAAACGCACATTGCGGCTGAATTTGCAGTGGAAAAATATTGACGGCAAAAGAACCAAAATTTGCGCCAAATGCATAAAAACAATGGCGAAAATAAAGTAAATCAGACCCAGACCAAAGTGTTATGGTATTCGCGGAATTATAATGAACCGAATTCAATTAAAAAGCCCTGATTTAATCGGGGTTTTTTGATTATTGACTTTTTTGCGATTTTGGACTAATTTAAATTATAGCTCTTTTAAAAACTATTCCAAGAAGTAAAGGAGGAAAAAATGAAAATACGAGAATCAGTCATTGTTTTATTGTTTTTTATCATAACTTTCGGAACCGCGGCAGAAGCTCATAAACTGCCGAGAATGTACGTGGTGAGAATATGTAAAAATACCGGGTTCCATTGTTTAAAAATACAAAAAAACGATTCATGGGAAACAGTTTTTCCAAATGAAATTGAAAGGGATTTGATAAAGAGAATTAATAGAATGAACATAAAACTAAAAGGATGGATGACGCTGGCAATACCGAATGAAATTGCTAAAAAAACAAAAATGGATTTTTCACCTTTTGAAAAATCCATTACCACGCCGAATGAAAAGATGATTATATTTGATCCAAGACTGCTTGCTTGGGCCGCTTATGATGAAACTGGGACATTAATAAATTGGGGACCAGCCTCCGGAGGCGCAAATTGGTGCGATGATATAAATCGCAGGTGCCGCACCACGACTGGCGTGTTTAGAATTTTAGAAAAAAGAGGGGTTTACGCAAGGTCTTCCCTTTATCCGGCAGGATGCCATGGCAATTCCTGCGCCCCGATTCCGTGGTTTATGCCATTCCATGGCGGAATGGGTTTCCATGGGTCAAACAACCTTCCGGGGTACAACGCATCCCACGGATGCGTCCGTCTTTTTACAGAGGACGCAAAATGGCTGAATCAGGAATTCGTTGAGATAGGAACAAAGGTAATTATAAAAAATTATTTTTAAAATAATAAATACCCCGAGTAATTCGGGGTATTTTAAAATTGAAAAGAAAAAGACATTGAACCGCCGCCTCCCACGGTCGGCATTACAGAAAAACTTATTTGTTGTGTCTCTTCCTCTTCTTCAAAAAAAACTTTCATTCCAACCGCGACTATCCTCCACAAAGCCACGGCTGAGATTATGTTCCCTATTATCATAGGGAACACACGAGGAATATCGTATAATTCCGATATCCTCGTAAAATCATTCCCCTCGCTCCAATTATTTATATTGGCAACAAAATCAGCAAATGGAGCGACCATTCCGGCGATGAATAAAATTCCGCCAGAAATAGAGTGCGGGGAAATAACCTCTGTTGAGAGAATAATATCCGAAGCCGTAAAAATTACGACATCGGATATATACGGAGCGACAAGCACAAAACCATTTTCGTGCCTATCATAAATTTTATTCGTTACCACCTTCCCCCACATAAATATTCCATTTTCAAGTGACGGGTAAGGTTGATACTGAATCAACTCTGCCCCAACTGTTAAAGCTCCAAGGGCATGCGAGCCCTCATGAATATTCAGTTGGACAAACCCGTATGCTGGGGCCGCAAGCAAATTCCATAAAACCTCTTTTCTGAACCTGCCTTCCGCATTAGCGGAAAAAAATAAAGTAATAACAATAATAATATAAATATATAATTTTTTCATTTTTCTTCTCCTCTGTATTTATCCGCCTTGGGCGGATGTTAAGGGCCAAACGAAAAAAATTTTTTATTTGGCGCGTTATTTGTTGTCATTGCGATCCGCCCAGGGCGGAGAAGCAATCCCATGGCATTACAGAAAAACAACGGGATTGCCGCGCTTCGCTCGCAATGACAGATTTAAACGACAAATTTAATTGTCAAAGAATAGTAAAGTATAGCACATTTTGACGATTTTGTCAATATACAATTGAAAAAAATTTTATCGTTTAAAACAAAAGGTCTTGCTGAATAAATCACACGCAAGACCTTAAAACAACTGTGTTTTTCTCCTTTCTTTTTTTAATGATTTCTTCTTTTTTTCTTCCAATCTTCTCTCTTTAGACGCTCTGGTCGGTTTTGTGGAAAACCTCTTTTTTTTCGGTTTAAGAGCTTGTTCTAATAATCCAAAAAACCGAGCGATAACTTTTTCTTTATTTTGCGACTGCGACCTCTCCTCTTCGCAAAACAAAACCAATACACCTTCAGAATTCAAACGATTTCTTAAAAAAGAACTAATCGCTTTTTTCTGTTGTTCATCAAAAACGCGCGAATCCGCTACATTCCAACGCAATTGTGCTTTGGATGATGTCTTGTTGACATTTTGTCCGCCATGCCCGCCAGACCGCGCGAACTCAAAAGTTGTTTCACTGATAATTCTATTTTTCTCTTCTTGGCTTAACATAAAGCGCCTCCTTTTATTTTAAATTTTTTTGCCCTCCCAACCAAATTCTTCATAATTCGCGAATAACTCTTCGCCCGCGTCTATGGCGTTTTTCGCGACAAATAAAATCTCACTACCTTCTTTTTTAATTTTCAAATTCGGTTTGTCGGAATGATTCACAAATTGTCCGAGTTTTGTTCTTTGATAATCCGCGTCGCAGTTTCCCGTGTCATTGATTTTTACAAAAGCCGCGCCGATTGTTTCTCCTTTTTTAATCGGCTCGCTCGCGAAACATCCATTACCGTGAATTTTGGATTTTTTTATTTCAAACATAACTTTTGATTTGGGCGCGCGACAATGTTCATTTTTTACCATTTACCGCTTTAATATAATTGCAATAATCACAATCATCATCGGCTTTTGGAATTTTATCGCTGTTTAAACATTTATGAGCTTCTTTGATAATTTTTTCAACCCAAGAATCGTCGCCTTTGTATGAAATCAAAGTAACATCAAATTCAAGCTTGGCGTCAAAAGCTTTTCTGTCCGTTTGTCCGTTGCAATAAACAAAGTATCCTGTGTCGGAAACTTTGTAACCATTTTGACGAAGTAGCCATTGATAAATTTCCATCTGCCTTTTATAACCGATTTGCCAATCTTTGTTAAGCTCGTTTATTTTTTCATCTTTGGAAGTGGATTTGTAATCAACAACTATATATTCGCCTTTGGAGTTTTGCCAGAGATCATCAATCGCGCCAAACACCAAAAAATTGGTTGGTTTATGTAAAAATTGGATACCGGTAAAATTATGCCGCCACTTGTCCAAATCTTCGTGAACGACAGGGCGCGCGTCAACTCC
>Ga0265297_10003677_pt1 | contig 27095 bp, 18 predicted proteins | sample Munlanlwell13791_FD_192502 | JGI IMG/M metagenome (GOLD analysis project Ga0265297, IMG submission 192502) | Leachate microbial communities from a municipal landfill in Southern Ontario, Canada - Leachate well 137-91 | ecosystem: Engineered > Solid waste > Landfill > Unclassified | place...
TAATAAAACCCAAATTATACATTACACGATAATGGTCTTTATTAATTGCCATCAAATAATATTTTTTCATCAGATCATAGTTTTTTTCTACGCGTTGATAATATAAACATAAGTTAGCCATCGCGTTGGTATTTCCTTTATCAATTGCCATTAAATAATATTTTTTCATCAGATCATAGTTTTTTTCTACGCGTTGATAATATAAACCTAAACTAGCCATCGCGTTGGTATTTCCTTTATCAATTGCCTGGAGGTAATATTTTTTCATTAGGTTATAATTTTTCTCTATGTATCTGTAATAATAACCTAAATTATGCATCGCAGAAACATATCCTTTTTCAATTGCCTGGAGGTAATATTTTTTCATCAGATCATATTTTTTTTCTATATATTGGTAATGTAAACCTAAATTAATTGTTGCGTTGACATTTCCTTTTCCTATTGCCGCAAGATAATATTTTTTCATTAAATCATAATCTTTTTTAATAAATTGATAATATACTCCCAAATAACGCAAGTCATCAATATTATATGTGTTATTGTTACTTTGTTCAAATATTACATTATTAATAAACAGATCATAAATTTTCCTTGAATAAGTACCAATGGGATAATTGAGACATTTATTTTTTAAAAATTCTTTCAATTTATCAATTTCTTCATTATTTAAAGGTTTATTTAAATCTGAATCTTTATTATACCCCAGTTGACAAATTTTATCATTTTGAATATCCATAATTGTTCATTGTGATTAATAAATTAACAGTTTATGTATTCCGCCGCAAATAAATTAATTGTTATTTCAGCGCCAATAAAAAAATCAATTTTAATTATTAGTAATTTTAATTATTATATTTTTTGTTCATTTTTTTATTTTTGTTTATTTTTATTTTTGTTTATTTTTATTGTTTAACTATTAATTCAAAATGCTTTTTGGTTTTAATGTATCCTTCTCCGCCAGGGGCAAATATTTTTTTAAGATATTCATAATAATAAAGGTCTAAATATTCCATAAATATTTGTGGTACATATTGCTCTAATATTTTGTTAGCGCATTTTTTATATTCTAATTTATTTTTACTACGATACAACAATTTGCTAATACTCCAAGCGAAATATTTAATATTTTTTAATTCGCGGGGTTTACGTGGTTTGGGGGATTCACACGGCCAGTTATAGTTAATAATTTTGTATTTGCTAGGATAAATATAATTAACAATTCTAGATAAACAAAATTCAAAATTGTTAATATTTTGATTAATATTGTTGATACCCAAACAAAATACATTAATTATCCTATATTTTTCAATATATTCATTATCCGCAAAAATGTCAGTACTTCCGACACTATCATTTCCTCTAATAATAGCATCGAAATAATTTTGTAAATCTTTGTCATTAGGACAATTATGAATATAATAGTCGCCCAATCTGTAAGCGGAAAAAGATTTTCCATTATTAATTGCCATAAGATAATATTTTTTCATTAGATCATAATTTTTCTCTACTTCTTCATAATAATAACCTAATTTATACATTGCCTTCACATTGCCTTTATCAATTGCTTCAATATAATATTTTTTGGCAATATCATAATTTTTTTCTACATTTACATAATAATTACCCAAACAATTCATTGCGTCAGTATTTCCTTCGTCAATTGCCATTAAATAATATTTTTTTGCAAAACCATAATTTTTCTCTACTTCTTCATAATAAAAACCCAATGAAATCATTGCTTGAGAATTTCCTTTTTTGATTGCCATTAAATAATATTTTTTCATTAGTTTATAATTTTTCTCATTCCCTATCCATTGATGATATAAACCCAATTTATGCATTGCATTAGAATTTCCTTTTTCCATTGCCAATAAATAATATTTTTTCATTAAATCATAATCTCCCTTAATATGTTGGTAATATATACCCAAATAATATAAATCGTCGACGTAATCTGTATTGTTAATATTTGGTTCAAATATTTTTTTATTAACAAACAAATCATAATTTTTCCTGGAATATGAACAACCAATAAAAGAACAACAACATGTACCCATGAAAACTCGTTCCAATTTATCAATTTCTTCATTATTTAAAGGTTTATTTAAATCTGAATCTTTATTATATTTTTCGTATTTGTGATTATCATTATTATTATCATTATTATTATCATTATCATTACTTAGAGTATACATAATTGTCAGTTATCTATTGCGATTAACAAATTAATAAATTGTTCATATATTTACAAATAAATTAATTGTTATTCCTAGCGCTAGCGCGCTAATAAAAAAAATCAATTTTAATTTATTATTGATCATTGTTACTAATCATTATAATTGATCGCCGTTATGATCGTTATATTTTATTTTTGTTTATTTTTATTTTTGGTTATTTTTATTTTTGTTTATTTTTTTATTTTCTTGACTGTAGATTCAAAATGATTTTTTGTTTTAATATATCCTTTGCCTCCCGGAGCAAATATTTTTTTAAGATATTCATAATAATAAAGGTCTAAATATTCCATAAATATTTGTGATGCATATTTCTCTAATATTTTATTGGCACATTTTTTATATTTTATTTTTTTTTTACTGTAGTATAACAATTTATTAATACATAGTGCAAAATATTGAATATTTTTTAATTCGCGAGAAACGTGTGGTCTATGAAAATTAATATATTTAACAATTTCGAATAAACAAAATCTAAAATTTTCTATACTTATATTAATATCGTTGATACACAAGCAAAATACATTGATTATCTTATATTTTTTAATATTTTCATATTTGCTTCTCCGTAAAATCTCGGAATCGCAAATTATTAAATTTGCTTTAATAATAGCATTGAAATATTTTTGTATATCTTCGTCGTCCAACGCACAATGAATATAATAATTGTTGTACATAGAGAATCCATTTTCTCCTGTATTAATTGCCATTAAATAATATTTTTTCGCAAGATCATCATTGTTAATACACCTATAATAACCACCCAACAAATTCATTGCCGCAATATTTCCTTTATCAATTGCCATAATGTAATATTTTTTCATTAGATCATGATTTTTTACAAGGCTATAATAATAACCTAAACTACACATAGCATCAGAGTTTCCTTTTTCGATTGCCATAAGATAATATTTTTCCATTAGGTCATAATGTTTTCCTCTATGTCGGTAATACTGACCTAAACCATTCATTGCATTGCTATTTCCCTTTTCAATTGCCATAAAATAATATTTTTTCATTAGATCACGATTATGTTCTGTAATTTGATAATAATGACCTAATTTAACCATAGCATTAGAGTTTCCTTTTTCAATCGCCTGGAGGTAATATTTCTTCATTAAATTATAATTTACTTCTGTATATTGATAATAATAACCTAAACCATCCATTGCATCAATATTTCCTTTTTCGATAGCCATCAAATAATATTTTTTCATTAAGTCATAATTCATACAAATAAATCGATAATATACACCCAAATAATATAAATCATTAATATAATTTTCATCATTTGCATTCAGTTCAAATATTTTATTATTAATAAACAAATCATAAATTTTCCTAGAATAAATTTTAATAAAAGAATCTTCACATTTATTTTTAAGAAATTGTTTTAATTTATCAATTTTATTATTATTTAAAGGTTTGATTAAATCATCAATTCTGTCATATTTTTTATATTTACAAATATCATTATTTTGGATATTCATAATTGTCAATGTCTATTATGATAATATAATATTAAATTATTCATATATTTGCTAATAAATTAATTATTATTTTTTTAATGCACCAACAAAAAAAATAATTATAGTCGTTAATTAATATTAATATTAATTACTGTATTTTATTTGTTTATTTTGTTGCGTAATTTTATTTATTTCTTGTTTATTTTTTGCTGTATATTTTGTTTCATTGTTTATTTTGTTTTATTTTGTTTTATTACATCGTTTGTTTAGTTATTAATTCAAAATGCTTTTTGGTTTTTATGTATCCTTTACCGCCAGGAGCAAATATTTTTTTAAGATATTCATAATAATAAAGATCTAAATATTCCATAAATATTTGTGATGCATATTGCTCAAATATTTTATTGGCACATTTTTTATATTCTTGTTTATTTTTAATACAGTATTGTAATTTATTAATATACCTTATGAAATGATTAATATTTTTTATTTCACAATGTTCGCATAATTCAAAAGATCTACACAAATCGCAACAATTAATATAATCAATAATCTTAAGTAAACAATATTCAAAATTTCTGACATTTAGGTTAATATTATCAATACCCAAGCAAAATATATTGATCATCCTATTATCATCAATATATATATTATCGAAAATAATGCCGGCGCGTTTGAATTCAATACTTCCTCTAATAAGAGAATTGAAATAATTTTGCAAATCTTCATCATTCGGTAAATTATTTATGTAATAATATTCTAACAAATTTTTCGCGCTAATATTTTTTTCATTGATTGCCATTAAATAGTATTTTTTCATTAGATCATAATTTTCTTCTATATATTGATAATAGTAACCTAAATAATACATTGAACTGGAATTTTCTTTATCTATTGCTTGAAGATAATATTTTTTCATCAGATTATAATTTTTCTCTACATATCCATAATAAGAACCTAAATCATTCATTGCCTCGGAGTTTCCTCTTTCGATTGCCATAAGGTAATATTTTTTCATTAGGTCATAATTTTTTCCTTCATATTCGTAATACATACCTAAACAATTCATTGCATTGCAATTTCCTTTTTCAATCGCCATCAAAAAATATTTTTCCATTAAATCATAATATCTCTTAATATATTGATAATATACACCCAAATAATATAAATCATTAGCGCTGTTAATATTTGGTTCAAACATTATATTTTTAATGAATAAATCATAAATTTTCCTAGAATATGAATCAATAAAAGAGTCTAAACATTTGCATTTAAAAAATTGATTTAATTCATCAATTTCTTCATTATTTAAAGGTTTATTTAAATCATTAATTTTACTGTATTTTTTACTTTGACAAGTTTCATTATTTTGGATACTCATAATTGTCTATTATTGTTAATAAATTAATAGTTTGTCTATTTGGTATATTTGCTGATAAGTTAATAGTTAATTCTAGCGCGCTAATAAAAAAAATCAATTTTAATTATTATTAACCATCATTATGATCATTATGGTTTTTATTATTAATTACTGTTAAGATCATTATATTATTTATTAATTTTCTGTTTATTAGTTATTAATTCAAAATGCTTTTTTGTTTTAATGTATCCTTCTCCGCCAGGAGCAAATATTTTTTTAAGGTATTCATAATAATGGAGGTCCAAATATTCCATAAATATTTGTGGTGCATATTTCATAAACATTTCATTAATAAATTTTTTATATTCTTGTTTATTTTTACTATTGTATAACAATTTATTAATACCACAAGCAAAATATTTAATATTTTTAAAATCGTGAGAAACACAATAATTAATATAAACAATAATTTCAGAAAAACAAATTTTAAAATCGTTAATATTTAGATTAGCATTATAGATACCAAAACAAAATGCATTGATTCTCCTATATTGTTTAATATATTCATCACTCCCGAAAGTTTTGGAATTATTAAATCTAAGATTTCCTTTAATAATAGCGTCGAAATAGTTTTGTAAATCGTTGTCGTCAGGCTTATTGTGAATATAATAATCGTCCAATGTGTACATAGCTAAATAATTTCCTTTATTAATTGCCAGTAAATAATATTTTTTCATTAGGTCATATTTTTTTTCTGTATGTTGATAATAAAAACCTAAATCATACATTGTATGTTTATAATAAAAATCTAAATCATACATTGTATCAGTATTTCCTTTTTCGATCGCCATTAAAAAATATTTTTTCATTAAGTCATAATTTATTTCTTTATATTGATAATATTCACCTAATTCCATCATTGCTTGAATATTTTCTTTTTCAATTGCCATTAAAAAATATTTTTTCATTAGATCATAATTTATTTCGTTATATTGATAATGCATACCTAAACTATTCATCGCGTTGCAATTTCCTTTGTCAATTGCCATTAAATAATATTTTTTCGCGAGATCATAATTCTGTTTATCAATTTCATAATACTGACCTAAATCATACATAGCTTTGGAGTTATCTTTTTCGGTGGCCATTGAATAATATATTCTCATTAGGCCCAAATTTATTCCTATATATTTATAATGCATGCTTAAGCAGTGCATTGCTTTAGTATTTCCTTTTTCGATTGCAAGAAAATAATATTTCTTCATTAATTTATAATTTTTCTTAATATATTGATAATATACACCCAAATAATATAAATCATCCACATTATTAATATTTGGTTCAAATATTTTATCATTAATAAATAAATCGTAAATTTTCCTAGAATATGAAGAATCAATAAACAAATCGTAATTTTCCCTAGAATATGAATGATCAATAAAATAACATCGGTGTGTTAAAAATTTTTTTAATTCATCATTTTCATCATTATTTAAAGGTTTATCTATATCCTGATCTTTATTATATTTTTCATAATGGCAAATATCATTATTTTGATTATCCATAATTGTCTGTTGTCTGTTGTCTATTATTTATTTATAAATTAGCTATTCATATATTTGCTAATAAATTAATTGTTATTTCTAACACTAACACGCTAATAAAAAAAATCAATTTTAATTATTAGTAATTTTAATTATTATATTTTTTGTTTTTATTATTGTTTTTATTATTGTTTTTATTATTATTTTATTTATTATTTATTATTTAGTTTTTGTTATTGTTTAGCTATTAATTCAAAATGCTTTTTGGTTTTAATGTACCCTTCCCCACCAGGGGCAAATATTTTTTCAAGATATTTATAATAATAGAAATCTAAAAATTCTATAAATATTTGTGATGCCTCTTTCATAAATATTTTATTAACACATTTTTTATATTTTTGCTTATTTTTACTACGATACCTTAATCTGTTAATATATTTCACAAAATGTTTCATATTTTTTAATTCACAAGATTCACAAGAATTAATATAATTAACAATTTTAGATAAACAAAATTTAAAATTTCTAATATTGTTACAATAGATATTATTTATACTAATATTAATATTATCAATACCCAAGCAAAATACATCAATTTTTTTATTTGTTTCAATGTCTTTATCATCACCAAAAATAGTATAAGTAATTTCATAATTTCCTTTAATAATAGCATTAAAATAATTTTGTAAACCTTCGTCATTCAGCATATTACGATGATAGTAACCACCAAAATGGTGCATGACAATATAATCTCCCTTACTGATTACCATCAAACCATATTTTTTCGCTAGATCATAATTTTTTTCAATATATTCATAATATGAACTTAACGAAATCATTGCTGATGGATTTCCTTTATCAATTGCCTGGAGGTAATATTTTTTCATTAGATCATAATTTTTATCTATTCGTTCATAATAATAACCTAAATTATCCATGGCTTCAGAATTTCCTTTTTCTATCGCCTGAAGGTAATATTTTTTCATTAGATCATAATTTTTCTCTACATCTCGATAATAACAACCTAAATTGCACATAGCTCTTGAATTTCCTTTTTCGATTGCCATAAAATAATATTTTTTCGCAAGGTCATAATTTATTTCACGCCATTGATAATGTACACCTAAATTATTCATTGCTTCAGTATTTCCTTTTTCGATCGCCAATAAATAATATTTTTTCATTAGATCATTATCTTGACCTTTTCTAAAATGTTGATAATATACACCCAAATAATACAAATCATCGACATTGTTAATATTTGGTTCAAATATTTTATCATTAATAAATAAATCGTAAATTTTCCTAGAATATGAAGAACCAATAAAAGAACATACAGTCGTCAAAAGTCTTTTTAATTCACCAATCTCTCCAATATTTAAAGGTTCATTTAAATCTTCAATTTTACTATATTTTTTACCTTGATAAGTTTCATTATTTCGAGCATCCATAATTGTCAGTTATCTATTGCGATTAATAAAGTAATTATTTATAAATTTACTAATAAATTAATTGTTATTTCTAACACTAGCACTCTAATAAAAAAAATCAATTTTAATTATTATTAATAACAATAATTAACTTATTTGTTTGTTTTTATTATTCATTTTTAATCATATATTTTGTCTTGTTTGTTGTTTAGCTATTGATTCAAAATGTTTTTTGGTTTTAATGTACCCCTCCCCACCAGGAGCAAATAATTTTTTAAGATATTTATGATAATAAAGATCTAAATATTCCATAAATATTTGTGATGCACATTGCGCAAATATTTCATTAGTACTTTCCTTATATTCTTGTTTATTTTTACTATTGTACCTTAATTTATTAATGTATTTCGCGAAATGTTTAATATTTTTTGATTCGCAAGGTTTACATACTTTAAAAGATGAATTGTAATAATTAATATAATTAATGATCCTAAATAAACAAAATTTAAAATTTTTGACACTTAGATTAATATTATCAATACTTAAACAAAATATATCGATTATTCGGGCTTCTTCAATATATAAGTCATATTCGAAAATACTGGCGCATTCAAATTCAATATTTCCTTTAATGAGAGAATTAAAATAATTTTGCAAATCTTCGTTATTCGGCAAATTGTCCATATAGTAAAAATTTAATTCACGCGCAACATAATGATCTCCTTTACTAATTGACATTAAATAATATTTTTTCATTAGATTATAATTTCCCATTGTTTTATAATAATCACCTAATCGAAACATCGCAATGGAGTTTCCCTTATCAATTGCCATAATGTAATATTTTTTGGCAAGGTCATCATTTTTCTCCACACATTGATAATATAAACCTAAATCAGTCATTGCATCTAAATTCCCTTTATCAATTGCCATCAAAAAATATTTTTTCATTAGATCATAGTTTTTCTCTATGTATTTATAATAATGACCCAAATGATGTATCGCTGGAATAAATCCTTTATCGATTGCCATAAGATAATATTTTTTCATTAGATCATAATTTATTTCTGCGTAACAATAATAAGTACCTAAAAAATCCATAGCCTCGAAATTTCCATTTTTGATCGCCATCAAAAAATATTTTTTTGCGAGATTATAATTTTCTTCTTTGTGTTGGTAATATATACCTAAACTAACCATCGCTGTAATATTTCCTTTTTCTATTAACGCAAGATAATATTTTTTAACAATGTCGTAATCTTTTTTAATAAATTTATGATATATTCCCAAATAATACAAGTCTCCAATACTATATGTGTTATTGGTATTTTGTTCAAATGTTACATTGTTAATAAATAAATCATAAATTTTTCGTGAATAAGTACAAATAGAAGAATTAGAACATTTATTTTTAAAAAATTCCTTTAATTTATCAATTTCATTATTATTTAAAAATTCATTTGAATCTTTGACTTTGCTAATTTTTTCATCATTCCGAACATCCATAATTGTTTATTGTGATAAATTAATGATTAATATATTCACTGGTAAATTTATTATTATTTATAATGCTAGCGCATTAATAAAAAAATCAATTTTAATTATTAATGGTAATCATAATTATGATAATGATTAATTTTATTCTTGTTTGTTATTGTTTATTATTATGATAATGATATTTATTTATTGTTGTTTATTTATTTTTTTTATTTATTTTGTTTTATTACATCGTTTGTTTAGCTATTAATTCAAAATGCTTTTTAGTTTTTATATATCCTTACCTTTAGGAGAAGATATTTTTTTAAGATATTTATGATAGTAAAGATCTAGATATTCCATAAATATTTGTGATGCGTATTGCGCAAATATTTTATTGGTGCATTTTTTAAATTCCAATTTATTTTTAATACAATACCTTAATTTATTAATATATTTCACAAAATGTTTCATGTTTTTCAATCCACAAGATTCACATAATCCACGAGAATTAATATAATTAACAATTTTATACAGGCAAAATTTAAAATCTTCAATGTTCAAATATATATTATTAATACCCAAGCAAAATATATTGATTATTCTATATTCTTCAACATATCTATTACCGAAAATACTGAAGTATTTAATTTTATATTTAAATATACCCCCAACAAAAGAATTAAAGTAATTTTGTAAATCTTCATCACTAGATAAATTACTCTCATAGTAAATATCTAAATTATTTAGAGCATTATAATTTCCTTTATTAATTGCCATCAAGTAATATTTTTTCATTAGGTTATAATTTTTTTTATTATATTGATAATACAAACCTAAATTATACATAGCGGCAGAATTCCCTTTATCAATTGCCATATGAAAATATATTTTCATCAATTTATAATTTCGTTTAATGTCCCAATAATAAATTCCTAAATTATTCATAGCATTAGAATTATCTTCGTCAATTGCCATAAAATAATATTTTTTCATTAATTTATAATCTTTATTGGTACATTGACAGTACGCACCCAAATAATATAAATCATCAATATAATCTGTATTATTTGTATTTGGCTCAAATGTTACATTATTAATAAACAAATCATAAATTTTTTTGGGATAAGTATTCGTTGGATTAATATGATAAAATTCAAAAATTTGTTTTAATTCATCAATTTCTTTATCACTTAAAGATTTATTTGAATCATCTACTTTATTATATTTTTTACTTTGATTCGTTTCATTATTTTGAGTATCCATAATTGTCTATTATTATTTAATAAATATTTGTTAAATATTTAATATATTTGTAGACAAATTAATTATTACCTCTAGCGCGCTAGCGCTAATAAAAAAATCAATTTTAATTATTGGCGCGTTAGCGCTAGGAATTTTAATTGTTATTATTAATTACTGTTATGATCATTATATTATTTGTTTATTATTTTATTAGTTTTATTATTGTTTGGTTATTAATTCAAAATGCTTTTTGGTTTTAATGTATCCTTCGCCACCAGGAGCAAATATTTTTTCAAGATATTCATAATAATAGAAGTCTAAATATTCCATAAATATTTGTGATGTATATTTTGTAAATATTTCATCAATACATTTTCTATATTCCGGTTTATTACGATACCGTAATTTATCAATACATTTTACGAAATGTTTAATATTTTCTAACTCGCGAATTTCACGAGATTCACATAATTCACATAATTTACGAGTATTAATGTAATTGGTAATTTTAGATAAACAAAATTTAAAATCATAAATTTTAAGATTATTGTTGTTAATATTCAAGCGAAATAAATTGACTATTCTTTTTTCTTTAACATTTTCGATACAATTATTAAAAATACGGGAGTAATTAAATTTAATATTCCCCCTAATGAGAGAATTAAAATAATTTTGTAAATCTTCATCATTTGGTAAATTATGACCATAATAATCATCCATTCCGTTCAATGTGGATTCACTTCCCTTACTAATTGCCATCAAATAATATTTTTTCATTAGATCATAATTTTTCTCTTCATATCTATAATAATGACCTAAATTATTCATAGCATTAGCATTTCCTTTTTCTATCGCTTGCAGATAATATTTTTTCATTAAATCATATTCCCTTTCTGTGTATTGATAATGTGAACCTAAATAATATATTGCAGTAACATTCCCTTTTTCTGTTGCCATTAAATAATATTTTTTCATCAGATCATAATTTTCCTCAACACTTTCGTAATAATAACCTAAACCAACCATTGCCTCAGAATTTCCTCCTTCAATTGCCATTAAATAATATTTTTTCATTAAGTTATAATTTTTCTCTGCATATTTATAATAACAACCTAACCTTTTCATTGAATCAACATTACCTTTTTCGATTGCTTGAAGATAATATTTTTTCATTAGACCATAATTTTCCCTAATGTATTGATAATATATTCCAGAATAATATAAGTCATTAATATAATTTGTATTGTTTGTATTTGGTTCAAATATTACCTCATTAATAAACAAATCGTAAATTTTTCTGGAAGGATAAATATTAATTGAATAATTAACACTAAATTTTCCAAAAATATATTTTAATTTATTAATTTCTTCATTATTTAAAGGTTTATTTGAATCATCAACTTTATTATATTTTTCGTATTGACAAATTTCATTATTTTGAATATCCATAATTGTCTATTATTGTCGACAAGTTGATAAAATTAATGATTTATCTATTTTCCAACAAATTAATTATTATTTCCAGCACTAACACGCTAATAAAAAAATCAATTTTAATTAATCAATTTTAATTAATCAATTAAAATTAATCAATTTTAATTGTTGTTATTATTTTATAATTTTGTTTGTCTATTTTTGTTTGTCTATTTTTGCTTAATTTATTTGTTCGTTTATTTATTTTATTATGTTGTTTGTTTAGCTATTAATTCAAAATGTTTTTTAGTTTTAATATATCCTTCACCTCCAGGGGCGAATATTTTTTTAAGATATTCATAATAATAAAAGTCTAAATATTCCATAAATATTTGTGATGCACATCGCGCAAATATTTTATTAATAATTTTTATATATTCTTGTTTATTTTTAATACAGTACATTAATTTATTAACGTATAGTACAAAATGTTTAATATTTTTTAATTTACAAAAATTAATACACTTAACAATTTTAGATAAACAAAATTTAAAATTTTTTGCGTTTAAATTAATATTATCGATACATAAACAAAATAAATCGATTTTTCTACTTTCATCAATATATTTATTCTTATCAAAAATACTGAAATATTCAATTCTTATATTTCCTTTAATAATAGAATAAAAATAATTTTGTAAATCTTTGTCGTTTGGTACATTATGTTTATAATAATCGTCAAAGTTATAGGCGGCAATATAATTTCCCTTATTGATTGCCATAAGATAATATTTTTTCATTAGATCATAATTTTTCTCTGCAATTTCGTAATAATAACCTAAATTGTTCATCGCGTTAGAATTTCCTTTATCTATTGCTGCTAAATAATATTTTTTCATTAGGTCATAATTTATTTCTACGTATTGATAATATTGAGCTAAACTATACATAGCTTCAGCATTTCCTTTATTGATTGCCATAAGATAATATTTTTTCATTAGGTCATAATATCCTTCGTACTTATAATAAAAACCTAAATTATTCATCGCATCAGTATTTCCTTTTTCGATCGCAAGGAGATAATATTTTTTCATTAGGTAATGATTTATTTCATAATGATCATAATATACACCTAAATTATTCATTGCTTCAGTATTTCCTTTTTCGATCGCAAGAAGATAATATTTTTTCATTAAGCCATAATATTTCTTAATGTATTGATAATATAATCCCAAATAATATAATTCATTAATATTATTTTCATCATTTGCATTCGGTTCAATTATTTTACCATTAATAAATAAATCATAATTTTTCCTAGTATATAAATAAATACTAATATCAATAGAAGAAATATGGCATATGTGTGTTAAAACTTCTTTTAATTTATTAATTTCTTCATTATTTAAAGGTTTATTTGATTCATCAACTTTATTATATTTTTTGTATTGACAAATTTTATTATTTTGAATATCCATAATTAATTGTCTATTATTGTCAACAAGTAATGATTTATCTATTCGCCAACAAATTAATTATTATTTCTAACGCGCTAATAAAAAAATCAATTTTAATTATTATTAATTGTGATTAATTTTATTTTTTGTTTACTTTATTTTTGTTTACTTTATTATGTTGTTTGTTTAGTTATTGATTCAAAATGGTTTTTTGTTTTTATATATCCTTTACCTCCGGGAGCAAATATTTTTTTAAGATATTCATAATAATAAAGATCAAGATATTCCATAAATGTTTGTGATACACATTTCTCAAATATTTCGTTAGTACATTTTTTATATTCTTGTTTATTTTTACTATGGTACCTTAATTTATTAATGTAATTTATAAAATGATTAATATTTTTCAATTCACAAGATTCACAAGATTTATATAATATGCGAGAATTAATATGATCAACAATTTTGGATAAACAAAATCTAAAATTTCCAATATTATTATTAATATAATGGTTAATATCTTTATTATTAATATTTTTATTATTAATAATATTATCAATATTTGAACAATATATATTGATCGCCCCATATTTTATAATATATTTATCTCTATTAAAAATAGTTTCCGTAATTATAAAATTTCCTTTAATGATAGCATTAAAATAATTTTGTAAATCTCTATAGTTTGGTTCATTATAAATATAATAACTGTATAATCCACGCATGGAACAATAATGTCCTTTGATAATTCCCATTAAAAAATATTTTTTCATTAGATCATAATTTATTTCTACACATTGATAATATTCACCTAAATTATACATCGCAACAGCACATTTTTTTTCTATCGCTAGAAGATAATATTTTTTCATTAGATCATAATTTACTTCAGTATTTTCGTAATATAAACCTAAATTATTCATAGCATAAAAGTTTCCTTTTTCGGTAGCCATAAAATAATATTTTTTCATTAGATCATAATTTTTCTCTACATCTCGATAATAATAACCTAAATTATTCATAGCGTTATGATTTTCTTTATCAATTGCCTGGAGGTAATATTTTTTCATTAAGTCATAATTTTCTTTAACACATTGATAATATACACCCAAATAATATAAATCATCTGTGTTATCAGTATTTGGTTCAAATATTTTACCATTAACAAATAAATCATAATTTTTCCTAGAATATAAATTAACACAAGGACAAGAAGTGGGGCTATGAAGTGTAAAATAATTTTTTAATTTATTAATTTCGTCATTATTTAATGGTTTACTTGAATCTTCATTATTTTTTTTGTATTTATAAATTTCATTATTATGGATATCCATTATAATTAATGAAACAAATATTTAATAAATTTGCTAATAAATTAATTATTATTTCCAACACTAACACACTAATAAAAAAATCAATTTTAATTAATCAATTTTAATTAATCAATTTTAATGAATTAATTTTAATTAATCAATTCTAATTGTTGTTAATTGTTGTTATTATTTTGTTTATCTATATTTTGTTAACTTTTTTATTTATCTTTTTGTTACACCTCTCGTTTAGCTATCGATTCAAAATGCTTTTTGGTTTTCATATATCCTTTACCACCTGGAGCAAATATTTTTTTAAGATATTCATAATAATAGAAGTCTAAATATTCTATAAATATTTGTGATGTATATTGCGTAAATATTTCATTAGTACATTTTTTATATTCTGGTTTACTTTTATTACAATACCGTAATTTATTAATATATTTTACGAAATGTTTAATATTTTCTAACTTGCGAATTTCGCAAGATTTATAATATTCACAGGATCTATAAGAAATAATATAATTAACAATTTTAAATAAACAAAATTTAAAATCTTCAAATTTGAGATTATTATTGTTGATATTTAAACAAAATAAATTGATTATTCTATTTTTTTCAATATATTTATCATTATTGAAAAGTTTTGAATATGTAATAGAATTATTTCCTCTAATGATGCAGTCGAAATAATTTTGTAAATCTTTATTATTTGGTATATTATTCGCATAATAAATATCAATATGAAATACTGCACAATAATTCTCTTTTTCAATTGCCTGAAGATAATATTTTTTCATTAGATCATAATTTTCTTCTACATATTGATAATAATAACCTAAATTATTCATTGCATTAGAGTTTCCTTTTTCTATTGCCAGAAGATAATATTTTTTTATTAGATCGTAATTTATTTCTGTATGTTGATATTGATAATAATAACCTAAATCATTCATAGCGCCAGAATGTTCTTTATCTATTGCCATGAGATAATATTTTATCATTAGATCGTAATTTATTTCTGTGTGTTGATAATAACAACCTAAATTATATATAGATTCAGAATTTCCTCTGTCAACTGCATGAAGGTAATATTTTTTCATTAGATCATAATTTTCCTCTACGTGTTGATAATACCAACCCAAATTATTCATTGCTTCATGATTTCCTTTTTCGATTGCCATTAACCAATATTTTTTCATTAGATCATAATTTATTTCCGTATGTTGATAATAATAACCTAAATTATTCATCGCATTAGAATGTTCTTTATCTATCGCCTGAAGATAATATTTTTTCATTAGATCATAATTTTTCTCATCACGTTGATAATGCCAACCTAAATTATACATAGATTCAGAATTTCCTCTGTCAATTGCCTGGAGGTGATATTTTTTCGCAAGATCAAAATTTATCTCCGTACACTGATAATACCAACCTAAATTACTCATAGCGTTGGAGTTTTCTTTTTCAATCGCCATTAAATAATATTTTTTCATTAAGTTATAATCTTTTTTAATATATTGATAATATACACCCAAATAATATAAATTATTGATGTCATCAATATTATTAATGTCGGCATCATATATTATATTCTTTATGAACAAATCATAATTTTTCCTGGAATACGTATCAATAAAAGATTTAAAGCATTTATGCTTGAAAACACTTTTTAATTTATTAATTTCGTCATTATTTAAAGGTTTATTTATATCCCGATCTTTATTATATTTTTCATAATGACAAATTTCATCAATTTGATTATCCATAATTGTTTATTGTGAATAATTAATTATTCATTTATTTGCTAATAAATTAATTGTTATTTCTAACACTAGCACTCTAATAAAAAAAATCAATTTTAATTATTATTAACCATTGTTATTAATCATCATTATTGATCACTGTTATGATTATTATCATAACAATGATTAATTTATTCTTGTTTATTATTGTTTATTTATTTTATTATGTTGTTTGTTTAGTTATTGATTCGAAATGTTTTTTTGTTTTTATATAACCTTTGCCTCCGGGGGCAAATATTTTTTTAAGATATTCATAATAATGAAGGTCTAAATATTCCATAAATATTTGTGATGTACATATTTCAAATATTTCATTAGTACATTTTTTATATTCCGGTTTATTTTTAATACAATACCGCATTTTATTAATATACCTTATGAAATGTTTAATATTTTCTAACTCGCAAATTTCGCGAGATTCACATAATTCACATAATTTACGAGTATTAATGTAATTGGTAATTTTAGATAAACAAAATTTAAAATTATAAATTTTAAGATCATTGTTGTTAATATTCAAGCAAAATAAATTGACTATTCTTTTTTCTTTAACATTTTTGATACAATTATCAAAAATACGGGAGCAATTAAATTTAATATTTCCCCTAATGAGAGAATTAAAATAATTTTGTAAATCTTCATCATTTGGTAAATTATGATCGTAATAATTTTCCATTCCGTTCATTGTGGATTCACATCCATTACTGATTGCCATCAAATAATATTTTTTCATTAGACATTCATTTTTTTCTACGCACTGATAATAATAACCTAAACCATTCATTGCGAAAGAGTTTCCTTTTTCTATTGCCCGAAGATAATATTTTTTCATTAAATCATATTTCCTTTCTGTGTGTTGATAATGTGAACCTAAATAATATATTGCATTAACGTCCCCTTTTTCTATTGCCATTAAATAATATTTTTTGGCCAGATCATAATTTACCTCCAAGTATTCGTAAAATATACCTAAATGATCCATCGCGTTAATATTTTCTTGGTCAATTGCCATTAAAAAATATTTTTTCATTAAATCATAATTACGTTCTACACTTCCATAATGATAACCTAATTTATACATCGCTTCAGTATTTCCTTTTTCTATTGCCTGGAGGTAATATTTTTTCATTAAATCATAATTTTGTTCTTGGAAATCATAATAACAACCTAAATTATACACAGCATCAACATTTCCTTTTTCGATTGCTTGAATGTAATATTTTTTCATTAAACCATAATTTATTTTAATATATTGATAATACACACCCAAATAATATATGTCATTAGAGTTACCATAATCATCATTACATATTATATTTTCAATAAATAAATTATAATTTCTTCTTGAATATATGTCAGAATAATGAATAATATCAGGATGACTCCAAAAAAAATATTTTAATTCTTCAATTTCTCCATTATTTAAAGGTTCATTTAAATAATCAATATTATTATCTATTCCATGTTGGTGAGTTTCATTATTTCGAACATCCATAATGTCTATTATTGCGAACAAATTAATAATAAGTTAATGATTTATCAACAGATTAATTATTATTTCTAGCCCTAATGTGCTAATAAAAAAAATCAATTTTAATTATTCATTTTTATTTATTAATCAATTTTATTAAATTGTTCAATTGTCGTGATTATAATAATTATTATAATTTTTGTTTATTGTTTTATCTATTTTTGTTTATTTTGTTTCATTGCATTGTTTGTTTAGTTATTAACTCAAAATGTTTTTTAGTTTTTATGTATCCTTTACCTCCAGGAGCAAATGTTTTTTTTAGATATTCATAATAATAAAGGTCCAGATATTCAGTAAATATTTGTGATCCATATTTTGTAAATATTTTGTTAATGCATTTTTTATATTCTGGTTTATTTTTATAATGGTATAGTAATTTATTAATGCGTATTGCGACTTGTTCAATATGATAAAAGTTATAATAATAGTAGCGTTTATACGACAAAATACGAGAATTAATGAATTTAACAATTCTAGATAAACAAATTTTAAAATGGTTAATATTTAGATAACATTTGTTAATATTAGAACAAAATACATCTGCTATTTTTTCAATATATTCGTCATTCCAAAAAATAAAGGAACCTTTAACTCTAAAATTTCCCCTAGCCATTGCATCAAAATATTTTAGTAAATCCTCGTTATTCGGTAAATTTTTATCATAATAATCGTTCAGTTCACGCAACACATAATCGTCTCCTTTTTCAATTGCCTGGAGGTAATATTTTTTCATTAAATCATAATTGCGTTCTACACTTCCATAATGATAACCTAATTTATACATCGCTTCAGTATTTCCTTTTTCTATTGCCTGGAGGTAATATTTTTTCGCGAGGTCATAATTCCGTTCTTGGAAATCATAATAAAAACCTAAATTATACATCGCCTGAGAATTACCTTTTTCTATTGCCTGGAGATAATATTTTTTCATTAAATCATAATTTCGTTCTTGGAAATCATAATAACAACCTAAATTACACACAGCGTCAACATTTCCTTTTTCGATTGCTTGAATGTAATATTTTTTCATTAAACCATAATTTATTTTAATATATTGATAATACGCACCCAAATAATATATATCATTAGAATTACCATTATCGTCCTCACATATTATATTTTTAATAAATAAATCATAATTTCTTCTTGAATATATGTCAGGATAATGAATAAAATTAGGATGACTCCAAAAAAAATATTTTAATTCTTCAATTTCTCCATTATTTAAAGGTTCATTTAAATAATCAATATTATTATATATTCCGTGTTGGTGAGTTTCATTATTTCGAGCATCCATAACGTCTATTATTGTAAACAAATTAATAATAAGTTAATGATTTATCAACAGATTAATTATTATTCCCAGCGTTAACACGCTAATAAAAAAAATCAATTTTAATTATTATTAATCTGTTGTCATAAATAATTGTTATGATTATTATGGTTAATCATTATTAATCATTGTTAATGATGAATAATAATGATTAACTATAATCGCCGCCACTTCGAATTTATCTGCCCTTGTTTATTTTGTTTCATTACATTGTTTGTTTAGCTATTAACTCAAAATGTTTTTTAGTTTTTATATATCCTTTACCTCCGGGAGCAAATATTTTTTTAAGATATTCATAATAATAAATGTCCAAATATTCCATAAATATTTGTGACGCATATTTTTTAAATATTTTGTTAATACATTTTTTAAATTCCGATTTATTTTTATTCTTATTACAATACCATAATTTATTAATATATTTTATGAAATGTTTTATATTTTCCAACTCGCGCAATTCGCGCGAATTATACGATTTACGACAATCAATATAATTAACAATTTTAAATAAACAAAATTCAAAATCCTCAATTTTAAGGTTATTGTTATTGATATTTAGACAAAATAAATTGATTATTCCATTTTTTTCAATATATTTATCTTTATTGAAAATTTTTGAATATTTAATGGAAATATGCCCTCTAATGATACAGTTGAAATAATTTTGTAAATCTTCATTATTCGGTAAATTTTGTTTATAATACCTATCAATGATAGACACAACAGAAAAAGAATTTTTTTCTATCGCCTGAAGGTAACATTTTTTCATTAAATCATAATTTTTTTCTACGTATTGATAATAATAACCTAAGTAAATCATTGCGGTAGAATTTCCTCTTTCTGTTGCCATAAGATAGTATTTTTTCGCTAAGCCATCATTTTTTTCTTCGTATTGATAATAATAACCTAAGTAAATCATTGCGGTAGAGTTTCCTTTATCGATTGCCATGAGGGAATATTTTTTCATAAGGTCATAATTCTGCTTTATGAAAGAATAGTACCAACCTAATTGACACATTGAATCATGATTTCCTCTTTCAATTGCCATTAAATAATATTTTTTCATTAGTTTATAATTTATTTCTACACTTCTGTAATAAAAACCTAAATTATTCATCGCTTCAATATTTTCTTTTTCGATTGCTTGCAAATAATATTTTTTCATTAATTCATAATTTATTTCTATATATTGATAATATACACCTAAATTATTCATGGCATTAAAATTTCCTTTATCTATTGCTTGAAGATAATATTTTTTCATTAGATCATAATTTTTATTAACATATTGATAATATATTCCCAAATAATATAAATCATCAATATAATCAATATTGTTTATATTTGGTTCAAATGTTACATTATTAATAAACAAATCATAAATTCTTCTGAAAGAATAAGTATCAATTGAATAATTAACATTAAATTTTTCGAAAAGTTGTTTTAATTCATCATTTTCTTCATTATTTAAATGTTTATTTGGATCTGAATTTCCAATATCATTATATTTTTCAAGTTGGCGAGTTTTATTATTATGGACATCCATAATTATTTATTATAATTAATGAAATAAATATTTAACACATTCACTAATAAATTTATTATTATTCCCAATACTAACACACTAATAAAAAAAATCAATTTTAATTAATCAATTTTAATTATTACTAACAATTATTATAATTTTTGTTTATTTTGTTTCATTACATTGTTTGTTTAGCTATTGATTCAAAATGATTTTTGGTTTTTATGTATCCTTTACCTCCAGGAGCAAATATTTTTTTAAGATATTCATAATAATAAAAATCTAGATATTCCATAAATATTTGTGATGCATATTTTTTAAATGTTTCGTTAGTACATTCTTTATATTTTTGTTTAGCATCTTTCATACATTCTAATTTATTTTTATCACAATACCTTAATTTATTAATGTGATTTATAAAATGTAAAACATTTTTTGATTCACAAGTTTCACAAAATTTCGATTTGCGAGAATTAAAATAATAAATAATTCCGAATAAACAAAATTTAAAATTTTCAATATTTATATTGGTATAATTGACATCATAATAGTGAAATTCTTTAGTTGCCAATCTACTTCCTTCAATAAACCAATCATTATTGAAAAAAATATTGATACCCAAACAAAATATATCGATCATACCATTTTTTTCAATAAGTTTATCCTTTTTGAAAAAAATGGTATAATTAATAGGAATTTCTCCCATAATGAGAGAATTTAAATATTTTTGTAAATCTCCATTATTTGGTATACGATGATAATAATATTCATCAATACTCATCATCGCTCTAAAACACCCCTTATCAATTGCCTGTAGGTAATATTTTTTCATTAGATCGTAATTTTCCCCAGATCCTTTATAATATAAACTTAAATATGTCATAGCATCAGTATTTCCTTTTTCGATCGCCATTAATAAATATTTTTTCAGTAAATCACGATTGAATTCGAATTTTACATAATACCAACCTAAACAACACATTGCTTCAGTATTTCCTTTTTCGATCGCCATTAATAAATATTTTTTCATTAGGTTATAATTTTTTTCTTCGAAACAATAACATCCTAAATTATACATAGAGTCAGAATTTCCCTTATCTATAGCTTGCAGATAATATTTTTTCATTAGGTCATAATTTTCTTCTACAAGTTCGTAATAATTGCCTAAGTCAGTCATAGCCAAAGAATTTCCTTTTTCTATCGCTTTGAAATAATATTCTTTCATTAATTTATAATCTTTCTTAATACATCGGTAATATGCACCCAAATAATATAAGTCTTCAACGTTATCAATATTTACTTCATATATTACATTATTAATGAATAAATCATAATTTCTTCTTGAAAAACCATCAGTAGAATAAAATAAATGGTTCTTTACAAAAGATTGTTTCAATTCATCGATTTCATTATTATTTAAATAATTATTTAAAGCTCCACTAGAATATTTATTAGAATATTCATTATTTTTTTCGTTCGCACTCATTTTGTTAATTTAATTAACAATTTCAAACAAACAAAATTTATTATTGTTACTAAATTATTTTTGTTAATTAAATTACCAAATTATTTTTATTATTAAATTGTCATAATAATAATAATATCAATAAAACACAAATTAAAATAATCATTTTTAATTATAATTTTCCAAGCATAATACTTTTAGAATATTTATAATAATAAAGATCCAAATATTCCATAAATATTTGCGGCACATTGTTATTAAATATCTCGTTAATACATTTTGCATATTCTTTTGCATATTTTTTTGCATATTTTTTTGCATATTTTTTTGCATATTCGTTGGTACATATTGCCTTTTCCTTATTTTCACTACCATTATAATATAATTTTGCAATGTATTTCATAAAATAATTAATATTTTTTAATTCATACATTACCCCAAAACTATTAATTTTCCGTAAACAAAAATTGATGATTATCAATAAACAAAAATTAAAATCTTTAATATTTAAAATTATGATACCAATATTTTTACAAAATAAATCTATTATTCTGTTTTCTTCAATATTGGTAATATTATTAAATAAATAATCATTTTCAATCCTAAAATTTCCTTTAATAATAGCAAATAAATAATTTTGTAAATCACCATCATTCGGCGCATCAAAATAATAGTATAAATATATATCTTTTATCGCATTACTATTTCCTTTACTAATTGCCATTAATAAATATTTTTTCATTGGATAATAATTTAGTTCCTTGTGTTGATAATAAAAACCTAAATTATTCATTGAAATTATATTTCCTTTATTAATTGCCATGAGATAATATTTTTTCGCAAGATCATAATTGTGCTCTTTACATTGATAATATAAACCGAGATTGTTCATTGAAGCAACACTTCCTTTATCAATCGCTTGAAGGTAATATTTTTTCATAAGATTATGATCCACAGAAATAAATTGATAATATACTCCCAAACAATATAAATTATTGGGACTCATATTATGTTCAAAAATTTCATTTTTAATAAATGAATCATAAATTCTTCTTAAATAAGTAAAAGCATTATCGGAAATAAAATTACCAACAAAAGAAATATCGCATCCATTTTTTAATTTGTTTACTTCTTCCAATTCCATTTCACTCGAAAAATTGTTATTATTTTTATGCATATATTTATCATTAATTTGAATATCCATAAATTAAAATGTTATTATCACAAAATAATTATAAACTAATATAAAAATTAATACTAATGAAAATATAAAATAAAAAAATCGATTTTAATTATACTTAATTTTATTACTTAATTTTATTACTTAATTTTATTACTTAATTTTGTTTAGTTAAATTTAATATGTTTAATTATATTTAATTATTATTGTTTAGCTATTAATTCAAAATGTTTTTTAGTTTTAATGTACCCTTCCCCGCCAGGAGAATATATTTTATCTATATGTTTATAATACTGAAAATTTAGATATTCCATAAATATTTGTGGTACATTATCTTTAAATATTGTTTGGATCCATTTTCCTTTTATCCTTTCGTTTTTATTTATTTTATTATTATCTTCTTTATTTATTTTTTTATTATCATCTTTATTTATTTTGTTATAATTACAATAAAATAATTGACTCATATATTTCATAAAATGCTTAAAATTGTATAAATTATATTCCTTTTTATTCCTCTTTAAGCCAATAAAACAAAACAATTTTTGCACGCATTTAGTAATATAATTAATATTTTCTGTTTTATTATTTGATAAATTAATATGATTGACATAATCAACAATTTTTGGTAAACAAAAAATAAAGGTTTCGGCATTAATAATTTTTATAACTGAACAGAATAGATCGATTATTTTATTTTTAAAAGCTTTAGAAATATTTTTTTCATTAAATATTTTTACATTTGTTAACTTAAAATTTCCTTTAATAATTGCAAATAAAAAACTTCGTAAATCATAATTATCGATTTGATTACGATAATGATAATAATACTCCATATAATAATAATAATAATCTAATCGATGCAACGCGCTGTAACTCCCCTTATTAATTCCCAAAAAATAATATTTTTCCATTAGTTTATAATTTCCTATATTTTTGTAATATTCACCTAAATCGGTTAAAACTTCAATACTTCCTTTATTTGCCGCAAGAGTATAATATTTTAATCCCAGATCGTAATTTTCTTTCACACATACATAATAATACCCCAGGTTGCGCATAGCTTCAACATTTCCTTTATCAATTGCCATAAGATAATATTTTTTCATTAGATCATAATTTTTTTCTGTATATTGATAATAACATCCCAATTTATGCATACCTTTAACATTTCCTTTATCAATTGCCATAAGATAATATTTTTTCATAAGGTCGTAATTTATTTCTATATATTGATAATAATAACCTAAATTATTCATTGAATTAGAATGTCCTCTATCAACTGCCATCAAATAATATTTTTTCATTAGATCATAATTTATTTCTACATATTGATAATAATAACCAAAATCATCCATAACATCAGAATCTCCTTTATCTATTGCTTGAAGATAATATTTTTTCATTAGATCATAATTTATTTCTACATATTGATAATGCAAACCTAAATTATACATTGATATTCCATGTCCTTTTTCATTTGCCATAAAATAATATTTTTTCATTAGATCATAATTTATTTCTACATATTGATAATAATAACCTAAATTATTCATAGCGTCTGAATTTCCTTTTTCTACCGCTTGCAGATAATATTTTTTCATTAGATCATATTTTTTTTCTACATTTTTATAATAAAATCCTAAATTATTCATTGCGTTAGCGTTTCCTTTTTCTACCGCTTGCAGATAATATTTTTTCATTAAATCATAATTCACAGAAATAAATTGATAATATACACCCAAATAATATAAATCATCAATATAATCTGTATCATTATCATCAGGTTCAAATATTTTATTATTAATAAATAAATCATAATTTTTTCTGGAATAAGTATCAACAAATGATTTTAAAGTTTTATTTTCAAAAACTTGTTTTAATTCATTAATTTCTTTATCACTTAAAAGTTCATTATTTTCTTCATATACATCATTTTTTTTTGTACATTTTTTATACATTATTATTGTCGTTAATAATAGTTGTAATTGTTGTATTAACTAAATATTATTAACGTATTATAAGTAAAACTATTTAATTAATTTAAATAAAAATATGGACAAAAAGAAAATAAAAAGAAAAGATGAACAAAAAGAAAAAGATGAACAAAAAGAAATAGATGAACAAAAAGATGAACAAAAATAAAAGAAAAAAATAATATAACAAAATAATACTATCTTTGTTTTATTAAATCTATAATAATTAATAAACAAATATTTGATATTTGCTAACAAATTACTTATTGTCGTATTAATTCAAAATGTTTTTTGGTTTTATTGTACCCTTTACCACCCGGAGAATATATTTTTTCAAGATATTTATAATAATGAAAGTCTAAATATTCCATAAATATTTGTGATGAATTACTCCAAAATATTGTTAAAGTACAATTCTTATATTTATTTTTTTCATTATCCTTTTCATTATCTTTTTTGTTATCTTTTTCATTATCCTTTTCATTATTTTTTTTGTTATCTTTTTCATTATCTTTTTTGTTATTATGATGGTAAAATATTTTACTTATGTATTTAGAAAAATAATTAATATTTTTTAATTTGTGTAATTCTGATTCTCTATAAAAGTATTTATTGTTAATATAATTAATAATTTTTGATAAACAAAAGTTAAAATCTTTAACATTTAAAATTATGGTACCAATATTTTTACAAAATAAATCTATTATCCTATTTTCTTGTATATTTAGATTTCTGTTAAATATAGTATAATTTTCTATCCTAAAATTTCCTTTAGTTAACGCTAATAAATATTTTTGTAGATCTTCATCATTTGGAGAATTACGTTCATAATAATAATTCAATTCGAATGATGCACTTTTATTTCCTCCTCTGATTCCAATTAAATAATATTTTTTCATTAGATCATAATTTTTCTCAGTATGTCGAAAATACCAACTTAAGTCGATCGTTGCTTCTGTGTTTCCTTTGTCGATTGCCATTAATAGATATTCCTTCGTTAGGTCATAATTTTTTTCATTAATTTGATAATAATAACTTAAGTCAATCATTGCTTCTGTGTTTCCCTTATCTATCGCTCTTCGGTAATACATTTTCATTAGATCACATTTATGCTCGCGAAAATAAATATCAGCTAATAAGCGCATAGGTTCGCTATCCCCCCCTTTATCTATTGCTTGAAGATAATATTTTTTAGCAAGATCTAAATCACATTTAATTTCTTGATAATAATAACCCAAGTTTGTTATTGCTCCGGTGCATCCTTTATCTATTGCTTGAAGATAATATTTTATTGCCTTATCATCGTCAACTCCTTTAATTAGGTAATAATCACCCA
>Ga0265297_10003678_pt1 | contig 27091 bp, 29 predicted proteins | sample Munlanlwell13791_FD_192502 | JGI IMG/M metagenome (GOLD analysis project Ga0265297, IMG submission 192502) | Leachate microbial communities from a municipal landfill in Southern Ontario, Canada - Leachate well 137-91 | ecosystem: Engineered > Solid waste > Landfill > Unclassified | place...
GGACCACTCACCGCATTCTCGCGGAATCCGGATTCGCATTTGGCAATTCCGATCATCATATTTTTATCAACACCATACTCACCCGCATATTTTTCAATAAGAGCAATAACATCTTGCGGTGCTCTGAGATCTTGATTGACTTGCATTTGAGTGTTTGATCTTGTCACTAGCGAATGTGCCACACTTTGTTTAGGGGCGGGTGTAGGTTCTGGGGTCGGAGTTGGTGTTTGATTATCTTCAATTAAGATAAATGGGGCTTGGAATTGATTAAATGCAATTGCTTGCACATCTGTTTTTGGTTTTTCATAGATATATAATGAAACTTTCGGGTTCATGATTTCTTCAATTGAATCATTATTTATCCCTGCTTGAGGATCAATTTCATTTTCTTTCTTGGTGTTGATATCAAGAAGGTTATTAACATCAATGTACTGAATTTGTTTATCAAAACTAACACTTATATTGCCGGATAATTTGGGTTTTAATAATCCCCCTTTGGGAACTTTTCTTGTTTCAGTAGATATTGTATTTTCCGGAGTTTGAGTTTGTTTTTCCGCAAATGGAGCGAGTTTGTTAACTCCATATATAAAAACCACTACCGCGCCAAGCGACATACCCAGGAGCAGATGTTTGAGATTGTTTCTCATACAGCTTGGCTTAAAAATCTTTGTAGAGATTGGGCTACTTTAAGCCAAAAATGAGGACAGTTTGTACTACGGAGGGTATATTATCAGGTTTTTCACGCAAGGTCAAATTAAAATGTGTTTAATTTTTATCTGTGGCATATGTATTTACAATTGAAAGGATAAGCGTGCCGTGTTAAATTGTTTTTATGACTGATGCGCAATTTTATATTTCAGTTTGTTGCTGGATAAGGAAAGGAAGTAAATTTCTTATTCAAAAAAGAAGCTCTAATGATGAAAGGGGCGCTGGTAAGTGGTTGACGATTGGGGGGAAAGTAGAAAAAGGAGAGAGTTTAAGTCGGGCATTGGAGAGAGAAATTCTTGAAGAATCAAATATAAAGATTGATATGACTTCAATCAGACTTCTCAGGGATTATGTCTTTGAAAAAGACGGAGGATATAAAATTGTTGTTGTTTTCACCGCCGAATGGAAATCGGGAAAAGCTATGGCGTTGGATGAAGGAACGGTGGTTGAGTGGATTGAACAAAAGGATTTGAAAAAGAGAGGGTTTGTATTTGACACAGTTTATGAAAAAATTGATTTGTTACATAATATTTTCAGAAGTAAATTATAAAATTATTTAATCCTTATTTCTTTTCTAAAACTACGATTTCTTCTTTAAGCTCATCAATTATTGCGCGTAACACCATAACTTTATTGTGCTTTATTTCAGATACTGCCGATTCGTGACGTACTCCACCATAACCGATCATGGCTTTTGCCAGATCATCCTGATATTTTTTAAGTTTTTCTTTTAATTCAACAAGTTTATTTAATTTATCCATGGAAACATTTTAACAAAAATATTTTACTAATTGGGATTATTTTCTGTTATATTAATAAGTATTATTATTCTGAGGAGTTTTAAGAAATTAATATTAATAATATAACATTATATATAAATGTCAGAAGATGAAGTACAACCAGACACGTTTGAGATGCCGACCACAAAGGGAGGGATTCTATCTCTAAAGGAGATAAATGGCATTCCTATAGAACAAATAGAAACTAATATGCAACCTGGAGAAATATCTCTTGAAGGATTCCTTGGGGAAAATGAAAGATTAATTGATGTTCTTATGGCAGATTTTAAAGCTGTGCAAAGACTTGGTGTTTCGAATCAGGATATTGGATATGCTATAAATTATTTATTTATAGCTACAAATTACCCACCCCCGCCGTGGCAGTTGGGAGGAAGACCTTCTAGCTATTTATCCGATCTTAAACATAAGTTGTTTGACGAGGGGGTTGTAGTTGAATTATACTCAAAGAGATTTTTAGTAGAGCTTCATACATATGAAAGAAATCCTTATGAAACAAGAGTGCAAAAATCACCAATGGGAGATGATTATGAAGTTGATGCTATGGATATTAGGGTGATTGATATGGATGCAGCACAAGTCGAATCTTTAAAGGAATACAATGATGGATTAGTGAGTGGTAAAATTCCTTTCGGAAAATATCAAAGAAAATATGCGAACATTTTGCCTTATTTAATAAGCCAATACGGTTTTTATGAAGGAAAGGAAAGCCCGTATAGACATGACCCCGAAGATATTGTTTCTTTCTTAAATATCCCTCGTGCTAAGCCTAGCTAAATGGTTTGATGGATTAATTACACTAAAAAGGTCTCGGGTGAGGAAAATTAACAGCTTGATAACTGAGTGTGAATTAGAGCTTAAACCAAAAACGGTGCAATAAGAAGAGCGACGATCTGGACGATTTTCATCATCGGATTAAGTGCCGGACCTGAAGTATCTTTTAATGGATCCCCGACTGTGTCCCCTACAACTGCGGCTTTATGGGTGTCGCTGCCTTTACCGCCGAAATTTCCGTCTTCAACATATTTTTTGGCATTATCCCACGCACCGCCCGTATTGCACATGTAAAATGCCAGCATCAGTCCGGATGCAACAACTCCTCCTAAAAATCCACCCAAACTTTCTGCTCCCAGAAATCCTACTAAAACAGGCATGATTACGACCATTGCTGCAGGAATAACCAACTCTTTTTGTGCTGCGACTGTTACGATTTCAACAGCTTTTGAATAATCAGGCAAAGCTTTCCCCTCCATAATACCCTTTATTTCTATGAACTGGCGTCGGACTTCTTCAACAACCTGGAATGCAGCACGTCCGACGGAACCAATTAAGCGTGATGAAAAAAGAAAAGGCAGTGCACTACCCAAAAGAAGTCCTATAAAAACAACGGGCTCGGCAATATCGATTTTGGTTAATCCAGTTTCCTCAAAATACGTTGCAAAGAGGCTCGATGCTGCAACTGCCGCGGAACCGACTGCAAAACCCTTAGTCAAAGCTTTGGTTGTGTTTCCAACCGCATCAAGATCAGCAGTAATTTTTTCCGCTTTCCCTTTAATGCCTGCCATCTCAACCATTCCACCGGCATTATCGGAAATCGGTCCAAAGGTATCCAAAGACATGATAATTCCTGTTGTTGCCAGCATTCCCATTCCCGCAAGGGAAATTCCATAAAATCCCAAGAAAAGGTATCCGGCAAGAATAGTTATGGCTATTACGATCACAGAAACAAATGTTGATTCCATGCCGTATGCCATGCCGCTTATCAAATTTGTTCCCGCTCCGGTTTGTGATGATTTTGCAATGGCTACAACAGGCTTTTCCCCGGGACCTGTGTAGTATTTGGTGATATACAAAAGTGCCAGCATTGAGACTATTCCAGTTATTGCGGCGTAACCCGCGCGTGGTTCTTTAAGAAGGTATACCGCCAAAAGCATAAAAATAACAACAGCTGCAACGGCTGAAATTATAAACCCACGAATGAGTGGATTAATGGGGTTTTCCTGTTCACTTTTTGCCTTGACAAAGAAAGTTCCGAGAATAGATGTAAGAACAGCTCCTGATCGGGCTAGTAGCGGAAAAACAACTCCCGGAAGGCCAAACAACTGTCCTCCTAAAATCATCGCGGCAACAATAGTTAGTGCATAGGATTCAAAAACATCGGCTGCCATTCCTGCGCAATCCCCTACGTTATCCCCGACATTGTCAGCTATAACGGCGGGGTTTCTGGGATCATCCTCCGGAATTCCCTTTTCGACTTTTCCAACCAAATCTGCTCCAACATCAGCCGCTTTGGTAAATATTCCTCCACCGACTCTCATAAAAAGTGCCAATAACGCGGCACCGAAACCATAACCGACAAGCACTTCGGTAGCTTTAGCGGCCACCTGTGCGTCTCCCAGATCAATATAAGTAAAATAACTCCACATATAAATGATGGAAACCCCCAAGAGCCCAAGTCCGACAACCAGCATTCCGTTGACGGTTCCTGCACCGAAAGCGATTTTCAGTGCGGCGTTAAGTCCTTTTTGGGCCGCATTTGCTGTTCTGACATTTGCGCGGACGGCAACCCACATTCCGAAGTATCCGATTATTGCCGAGAAAACTGCCCCAAGAAGAAATGTTGAAGCTACACCCAAGCCCAAAGTAAAGGCAATAACTACGGTCAAAAGTCCCATTATCGGAAAAACCACCTTGAATTGCCTGGCAAGATAGCTCATTGCACCATCCCTTACAGCCTTTCCTATCTTTTTAAGTTTGTCCGAACCCTCACTTTCTTTGAGGACGGTTTTTGAAAGGTATAATCCATACCCCAGCGCAAGAAGTGCTGTTGCCGGAGCAGTAAAAAGAGCGATCAGTTGAATATCCATAATTATTTTCAAACAAAAAAGACTTTATAATTTAAGTCTTCTAGATGTATTTTATACGAGCTGTTGTTGGTTTGTAAAGACTTATGTTTCATGTGCGATCAGTTTATTAATTTTTTTGATTTGGAGTATCAAGTTTTTCTATCTCATAATTATTCCGGATTCTTGTCATTTTGAGGAAGGTTGGATTCAAAATAATCATCCCGGTGAAGTTTCTATTATTTATATATCTAATGTAGCCAATTTTGCATGAGTTTGGATGAATTTTTTGCGGGGGGCAACTTCCTCGCCCATCAAAACGGTAAATATTCGATCCACTTCTTCGGCGTCTTCAATTGTGACTTGTTTTAAGATTCTTTGTTTCGGATCCATTGTAGTATCCCAAAGCTGCTCGGGATTCATTTCTCCCAAACCTTTATAACGCTGAATGGTAATTTTGCCGCCGTTTACTTTAGTAGTTGCAGCAGACATTTCCTCGTCTGTATAGACATAGCGGGTATCTTTCCCAACCTGGACTCTATATAAGGGTGGCAGCGCAACGTAGAGATAGCCGCTTTTTATTATATCCGGCATGTGTCTGTAGAAAAATGTCAAAAGAAGGGTTTTTATGTGTTCACCGTCAACGTCGGCGTCGGTCATAATGATGATTCTTTTATAGCGTACCCTTTCATAGTTTATAGTATCCCCTACTCCAGCACCGATTGCGATGATCAGGTCTTTAAGCTCTTCGAATTTGACAATTTTATCTAAGTGAGCCCTTTCCGTGTTCAGGATTTTTCCTCCGAGTGGAAGTATTGCCTGGAACCGCCTGTCTCTTCCCTGTTTGGCTGATCCGCCGGCTGAGTCACCCTCAACTATATATAATTCTGAAATATTCGCATCACGAGACTGGCAGTCGGCTAGTTTTCCTGGAAGCGAGGCTCCTTCCAGTGCCCCTTTTCTTAAAACGGCTTCTTTTGCTGCTCTTGCAGCAAGCCGTGCTTTAGCAGCAAGATATATTTTTTCAAGAACTTTTTTGGCGTCGTTTGGATGTTCTTCAAAATAAGTATCCAAGCCTTCTTTGACGACAGAGGTAACAAAACCCTGGATCTCAGGGTTATTGAGTTTGGCTTTTGTTTGGCTTTCAAACTGAAGTTTATCGGAAGGCATCTTTACATAAATCACCGCGCTTAAACCTTCTTTCATATCTTCCCCTGATAAGCCGTTTCCGTTTACGCTTTTTTCGTTTCCATTTACTTTCTTGGCATAATCACCAATGGCCCTTGTTAAAGCCATTCTAAATCCTGTCAGATGAGTGCCGCCATCAACCGTATTTATTCCGTTTACAAAACCCTTGACGTTCTCGGAGTAAGAGTCTGTGTATTGAATGGCAACCTCGATTGATATATCATCCGAATCTTTTTTAATATAAATTACATCTGATATGACTTCCTTACCTCTGTTATTATGGGCAACAAGTGATTTTATCCCTCCTTCGAAATAAAAATTTGCTGTTTCTCCGTTTCTGGAATCGTAAAAATGGAAATACAAGCCGGATACGAGATAAGCCCTGTCGCGGAGAAGATTTTTAACTTTTACCGTATCAAATTCGGTTGTTTGAAAGACTTTATCGTCAGGAACCAGCGTTGTTATTGTGCCAGTCATTCCCTTTTTAGGATTAATTTGCCATTTTTTGGGAAACCATTCATTGAGTTGTTCCTGGCTGGCTTCTTTAACGGGTTTTTTGGCAAGCCCGCGCTCATATTCCTGATAATATGCTTTGTCACCCCGCAAAACGACAACTCTGAAGTATTTTGACAATGCGTTGACTACTGATGCACCAACTCCGTGCAGTCCTCCAGAGACTTTGTAAGCACCACCTCCGAATTTTCCTCCCGCATGGAGTTTAGTCATAGTAAGTTCGAGTGCGGATATTCCTGATTTGTGTTTGTCAACGGGGATTCCACGGCCGTCGTCCCTGACTACCGCCGAGCCGTCTTTCTCTATTCTTAACCAGACATTTTTAGCAACACCCGCAAAACTTTCGTCAACGGAGTTATCAACAATTTCGCGGAGTGCTTCATGCAGACCGCGGGAGTCGGTTGAACCAATAAACATTCCGGGCCTTTTTCTGACTGGTTCCAAACCTTCTAAGACCTGAATCTCTTTAGCTGTATAAGTATTGTCTTTTTTCATAGTTAACCTCCTGATGGAATTTTCCAGAATTTTGCGGAAGATAGTCAATTATACTTGAAATAATTCCTCCGGTAAACTAGTTGTTGGTTGTTTTTACTGCAAAAACAGTCATTTGCAGATTCACATTGGCATTTAAATTGAGATTATAGATTGCTTCTTGCGCCGCTTTGATTATAGTAATTAATTCTTTAGCCTTCTTCTTGTTACTAACAAGTAGCGAGTGCGCACTTAAACTGATTTTACGTAAATATTGTTTGGCTTCATCCTTTTTCTTTATGTCGGAGGTGAATTTAATTTTTTGTCCAAATGACATTTTAAGGAAAGAATTCACGTGTTTAGGATCTACTTTTGTTGCACTTTTACCCATTCTTATTATGCGACACCTGGAAACTATTGTTGGCAACAACGTCTGTTCACGTTCGCACGAAAGAAAATAATAAATATTTTCTCCTGGTTCTTCCAAGTTTTTTAGAAACGCGTTTAACGCTTCTGTTGTAGCAGAATCTATGTCTTTGATAAAAATTGATACCGGTGTTTTTTGCGACAATTTGGTGAAACTTGAGAGATTGCGGACATCGGCAATTTTCAGAAGAGAAAATTCGAGCACGTTTCCTCTTTTTTCAGCTGCCTTTCGCATTTCATTTTCCCGGATATCTGTTTCACCACCGGTATATAGATAGGCGTGCATAGCCAACCATTATGCAGTTTTGATTTATCTAAAGTCAATAGTGAGCCCGAGAAGAACAGTTCAATGAGAAGAAATATAAGCTTTTAAATATCGATTACATATTATTAGCGCTGTATGCATTTTTTTATACCTGTTATGAAGTGGTACATGTTTTTTTTCAGAACACCCCAATCTTTCCAGGTTCCATGGTTGTTTTCGAACTGACATTCATGCGCTGTAGTGCCAGGAACTGCGACGAGCGGGTACGCGTCTTCACTTCTAAATGAAACGTAATAGTCTGGGTAGTTCGACTGGCATAGGGAAACAAATTGATCGCTGTCGGCGCAACAATAGATCCGATGTTGCGGGTTTGTGTTTAGAATTTTTGTTTTGACATATTGGAAAAAACTTTCAAATGACACATATTCAAGACCTGCACTTGCCCATTCTATGGCAATCGCATTATAAGCATCAAACATGTATGAGAATAGTGAGTGGAACTCCATTTTTTCAGGCACACCTTTTGCCATTCCATATATTCTCTCGCCGCCTGAAACCTCACCCAACCTGCCTACGTTTTCCAAATGCCACGCAACCGGTTTGCCCCACAACCTATTTGCGCCTGCCTGTGCAACATTTTCCGTCATGTTTATGGAAAGAAAAAACGGCACGACATTTTTTTGATTAATCATGCTCAACGGGTTATCCAGCTTTGAAAAAACATTTCCCGCGTATCCGAAAATCTCTCTCCAATATTTTTTATCAATTGACATGAGTATGTCCATTATTAGCCTGCCTTCGGCATCTAGGTTTTGTTTTCTTGTACTTGCCGAGCATGTCAATTCACGGGTAATATCTTCGTAAATATATCCATCCGAACTGTCTTCTCTTGCGGACAATATATGTGCTGCGGTCATATTTTTATGGGTAAAATGGTTTCCCCAAATTCTGGTTTCCAAAGCCCAAGCCTTTGCCAGATAAACCAATTTCGTGCTGCGGTCAAATTCTTGAGTAAACTTATCTGCCGGTATAAGATCTCCTGTAGCCAAAGGAAGCTCTTTAAATTGTCTCACTGGAAGACACACAGGACAATATATACCGCACGCATTATACATATTGAATCCTTCGACTTCCCTCTTGGTTACCGAATTTGAAGCACAGCCCACCCAAATTACGTCGTCACCGGATTTGCTACCTGCTTGTTGTCCCTTTCTGTCCCTTGCGTGAAATTGATCCGGATTTAGGGGATATTCGCTGTCATGTTCAGTCAGCGCTCTTATCATTTCATTCCGTCTTCTATCTTTCCAGTAACCGCATGTCCCGTTGCCTTTGGTGCAAACTGCAAATTTGACTACTCTTCCCCTTTCGGTATCAAAAACGAATATTCCGGTATCACGAAATCCCCTGGCTTGATGATCGGGTACTTCAAAACGAACAACCCCCTTTTCTCTGTCTGCTATTTCGTTTAATTTTCCGTCAACATAATAATCGCGCGTATTGGGTATGTAAGGGCCGTATCGTGTAATTATGTCTAATGCCGCAGACTGGATACCGTTATCAGTTTGAACGGGTTTGAAAGACCGCAACACAGGAGGGTATTCCTGGTCAGGAAGATTATCTAATGGCGAATGCCACAGGAATACTCCATAACGGTTGTCTTCGGTAACAATAGGAAGATTAAGCCTTCTTGCCAGATTGGAAAGGTGTTGTTTGTCGCAATCAACCAATGCCGGGCCGGGCTCAACCCCGTTCACGCTTGAGGTGCTTACGGGGATAAACGAGTGTGATCTTGTTTCGTTCATGGATAAATTTAGATTGCATAATGAGATGCCATTTCAGGGTCAAACGATTTCCAGATATTTAATATACTTGATGCAGCATCTCCCCCTCCATCTCTTTGTATCTTGTGGTTGTCCATCAATACCTGCAAGAGCAGCTCCTCTTTTCGGAGTCTATATGCGTCAACGTGGTATAATGCCTGTTTTTGTCGAGGTAGAAGTATTTCTTGGAACAGTAGCGGCGGTATCTGAATTACACCGTCGGTGTGTGTCCCTTGAGCGTTGACCATCGCCGGAATTTCGACAACAAGCCTGTCTTCCAAGCCGGCAATGGCGCCATTATTTGGAACATTTACCATCTGACGAGACGGCTGGTCTGTTGCCATTGATGCGATTATGGGGACAATTTGCCAACCGCTGTTTCGAGGGAACAAGTGTTGAACTCTCATTGTGGGATCGCCTGCGGCTTGTGCAAATGCTTCAATGCTTTTGGTTCTCCAATTTCTGCTTTTTGACTCTCCTCTAACTGATTCAAAACCTTGTTCGTTTCCGAAGAAATAAGATTCGGCCTGGGGGCTGTCGTGGTATCCATAACAGGATAGATTCGGTGATGATGCTCTGGTTGTATCCCCGATAGGCATAACCCCCAATCTCCTATATAAATCAAAAGCAGCCCTGCTTAGTTGGTAGTCGACATTTTTGGCATACGGCAGAAACGTTTTTAACCAGTGGTCGGAGGTTTCCCGAATCCATTCATCCAGACGCGGATAAGCGTCTTTGTTTTCATATAAAAATTCCAAAAGCCACACGTTGTGGTTGATGCCTGCAATTTTAACTTCTGCCAAGTCAGGATTCATGCCCATGACACGAGCAAGGTGTTCCCATTCCTTATAACCATGGCAGACACCGATAAACCTGATCCCCGTCTCTTGAGTTACTAAAGTGCCGCCTTCGGGAATTGGGTTATTAGCACACTGGATGAGTGTTGCATCCGGGCTGAGCCTTTGAATCTCATCTGCAATATCAAGCATTAATTTTAGCTGAGCGTACGGTGCATGGGCTTCGACCGGGCCATAAATGCCTGTCGCTTTCGCAACGGCTTGTTTTATTGCATCTCCTCTTTCTCTGCCACCAGCTAGGGCGGTTTGAAGCACAAACGAAGAATCAACTATTGCCGCGCGTAAGTCGGTAACAGCCCGAAAACGGATGTCGGCGCCGATTTCTCCCGCATAACGAGTGCAAACAATTGCAGCCTCTTTTGATCGTTGCTGATTTATATCATAAAGAAGCACCTCCGTGCCGTATAAACGCGGCTCATGACATAAATCGGCCGTTACCGGAGGAATAAATATGTGACTTATACCGATTATTCCAATTTGTTCAGGTTTACTCATAGGTTTGGGAAAGTAAAGGTCTTCAATTTAAGAAAAAATTAAAAAATAAGGGGTATTATAATTATTTCAACGAAAGTAGTCAAATATTATAGGTTTTATTTTTGATGAGTATAGCAATATATTAATTTAGGATAAACAATAGGATAAATAAATAGTCGGTGTTTTGTAAATATTAACCAGAATGTGTGTTTGCAATGGATATGTTGAAGTAATTCATTTGTAGAAAAGCTGAGATTTATATATAATTACTCCAATTCCTTGAAGATAGTCCGAAAGGGGGGCGTTTTTTGTCGCTTTTTCCAATTATAGGATAATATTTTAGTATATGAAAAACTTTATCAAAACATTGAGGGTATTTTACCGCTTTTTGACGCATAGAAAGTGGATATTTTGTCTTTTTTTAATTGCTACTGTCATCAATGGCATATTTTCCTACCTTGTTCCCTACTTTTTCAAGCTTCTTGTAGATAATTTACAGAATATGGATTATGAGAATCTCTACAGGGTGTTGCTTTTGGTAATCACTGTACGATTTGCAGGTCTTATTTCCCACATATTGTCATTTTACTTGGGGGATATAGTAAGTTTTGACGCTGCGATCGCAACTAGAAAGCGTGTTTTCAAACAGATTCAGGATTTGGACTTCGCTTTCCATTTGAATAAAAGCACAGGCTTTCTTATAAGCGCGTTTAAAAGGGGTGACGGCGCAATTTGGTCATTGTTCCACGAGATCCACCACCGTTTTTTGTCAATAATAATTGGCCTTGTCATCATGATTTACTTTTTTAATCAAATAAACTGGCGTATTTCACTTATTATGATTATCACTTTTGCAATATCGGTAGTTATTTCTAAATTTTTGGTGCAAATAAATATTGTAAAGAGACGGATGCATAATGACCAGGAAGATGAGGTGTCGGCGATAATCGTTGACAATATGGTGAATTACGAAACCGTAAAACTTTTTTCGCAGGAAAAAAAAGAAATAAATAGATTGAAAAATGCTTTTGTCCCCTGGTTATCAACCGGATGGGGTTATGTGAACACTTTCCGTTTGATAGACGGGGCAATTGGAAGCCTTATTAACATTAGTATTTTTTTTCTTATTTATTATGCAATTTACTTGTCTAAGAATAACGCGTTGACAATAGGAGAATTTGTTTTGATATTAGGCTATGTAAGCAGTTTCTATCCTCGTCTTTGGGACTTGGTATATGGACTTAGGGAAGTCGGTAAGCATTACGCGGATATCGAGAAATATTATGGACTACTTGATTATGAGGTTGAAATAAAAGATCCGACAACTCCTTATTTTTTAAAAAATGTCAAAGGTGAAATTAAATTTGAAAACGTTACTTTTTCCTACAAAGAAGGAAAAAAAGAAGCTGTTGGGGATATTAACTTGGCAATTCGCGAAGGCCAGTCAGTTGCGTTAGTTGGCAGGTCGGGGGGAGGAAAAACAACAATCGTTAAACTGTTGATGAGATTTTACGATACTGACAAGGGAAAGATTTCGATAGACGGGGTGGATATAAGAAATCTTACGAAATCACATTTAAGAAGTTTTATAGGTATAGTCCCGCAAGAGCCTGTTATGTTTAACAATACGATTTCTTATAATCTTGCATACGGAAGGAATAATGTGACTCAAAAAGAGGTTGAGGCGGCAGCGAAGATTGCGAATCTGCATGATTTTATTACCACCCTTCCGAAAAAGTATGCGACTAACGTAGGCGAACGCGGTGTTAAACTTTCAGGCGGACAAAAGCAAAGGCTGGCTATTGCTAGAATGGTGTTGTCCAATCCCGAAATTATTATTTTTGATGAGGCGACAAGCCAGCTTGATTCGGAAAATGAGTCTTTAATTCAGGAGGCTTTATGGAAAGTCGTCAAAAATAAGACAACAATAATAATCGCCCATAGACTGACGACTGCGATGCGCGCGGATAAAATTGTAGTTATGGATAAAGGAAAAATTGTTGAGTCCGGATCTCATAGATCATTATTAGCACAGAAGAAAAGTCTTTATAAACGCCTCTGGAACTTACAAATAGAAAAAACATGATGATTATTTTGTAAGCTCCGTAGCTTGCCAGATTGGTGTACTTAATGCATAATGAATAAGATAAGTATAATGTACTTTTAATATTATGCCTGCCAAGATTCCAATAAATGGTGCGTTGGGTCAAGAAGTAGCAACTACTTTAGCTGATGTTCTTGTGTCCCAGGGGGCGTTAGATCAGGAGCGTGCTAAGCAGGTTAAACTTGCAGAAATCCAGACAGGCAAACCTCAGGAAGATATTCTGATAAGCCAGAATCTGATAAACGAAACAGCCCTTACCAAGGCCAAGGCTGTTCTTTTCAACGTAGACTATCTTGACTTAGCTACTGTTCCTGTATCCCCAGAAGCGTTGGCGTTGCTGCCGCAAGAAGTTGCTTTACGTCTTAAGTCGTTTCCTGTATCAGTGGATTCTGTCAGTAAACAGATCGTGGTTGCGATGGCTAATCCGCTGGATTTGGCGGCTATCGAGTTTATTGAACAAAAAACAGGTTTTTCTGTAAAACCACACGCCGCAGAACCTTCAAAAATAGAAACAATGATTTCAGCAGGATATTCGACTTCTTTGGCGAAAGAGGTTTCCGAAGCCCTCAAAGAGGTTTCACCCGAAGGAAGGATAAAAACGCTGGACATCAGACAAACGGGATTAATCAGGGAAGAGAAAGTAGCGGAAATTGTAACCCACATATTGTCTTTTGCCGTGAAAGCGAGGGCGTCGGACGTTCATATTGAACCCCAGGAAAAAGCGACTAGGGTTCGCTATAGGATAGATGGTATTCTCCAAGAGAAATTGACTACTCCTAGAGAACTTCATGATGCTTTAATTTCAAGAATTAAAATTCTGTCAGGAATGAAAATTGACGAGAAAAGGGTTCCGCAGGACGGACGCTTTAATTTCCGCTCAGAAACTGAAGAAGTGGACTTGCGTGTTTCTACACTACCTACTGCATGGGGCGAAAAGGTTGTGATGAGGCTTTTAAAAAAAACTGGCGGAGTTCCCGACTTGACCGAGCTGGGCTTAAGGGGTCGTGCCTTGAGAAATCTTCAGGAAGCTATTCTGCGACCCCATGGAATAATACTTATTACAGGACCCACAGGGTCTGGTAAAACAACAACACTTTATTCGATAATTCAAAAGATCAGTACGCCAAAGGTAAATATTATCACTCTGGAAGACCCCATTGAATATAAAATTTCCGGAGTTAACCAGGTTCAGGTGAATACCGGTGCTGGACTTACATTTGCTTCGGGTTTGAGGGCTTTTCTGAGACAAGACCCGAATATCATTCTGGTTGGCGAAATTAGGGATCAGGAAACAGCTGATTTAGCAATACAAGCTTCCCTTACCGGGCACCTTGTTTTTTCTACTCTGCATACTAACGACGCCGCAGGCGCTTTACCACGTTTGATCGATATGGGCGCTGAACCTTTTTTGCTCGCTTCATCTATAACTGCGATTGTTGCGCAACGTGTGGTCCGTCAAATCCATGAAGATTGCAAAATCCAATATAATCCTGACCCGAAAGCGCTCGAAGAAGTAAGAAATATTTTAGGGCCATTGTGGCCTAAGGATAAAACACAGATAGTTTTAAGTAAGGGCAAGGGTTGTAGTGAGTGCGGTAATACGGGTTATTATGGAAGAGTTGGTGTTTTTGAAGTTTTACCTGTGTCGGAAAAAATTGCCAGAATTATTCTTGAAAGAGGAACTTCCGCGCAGATTGATAAGCAGGCACGCGAAGAAGGAATGATTTCAATGAAACAGGATGGATACTTGAAGGTTTTGGAAGGAACTACTACACTGGAAGAGGTATTAAGGGTTGCACAAGAATAAAGATAGGTAAATAGTCATTGGATACTAGACTAAGTACTTTTTCTAAGCCCAATTTCTATTGCCCATCGCCTAGTCAATATGGAAATAAAACAGTTATTGCAGTTAACAATAGACAGAAATGCGTCAGATCTTCACATTATATCGGGGGTGTCCCCTTACTTGCGGGTAGAAGGCGTTTTAACGCCTATTCCAAACGAACCCTCTCTTACGCCGGATCTAGTTGGTAAATATATTAAAGAAGTTTTGTCCGGTGAACAGCTGGAGCGTTTGAGTGTTAATAAAGAAATTGACTTTTCCCTTCCATTTAGCCAAGTCGCCCGGTTCAGGGTAAATGCTTATACACAAAAAGGATCTTTGGCGATTGCTTTCCGAAAAATTCCGTTGAAGATTCCTGATATTGACGATTTGGGTTTGCCCAAGATCCTTCATTCATTTACGGGATTGCGGCAAGGTTTTATTTTAGTTACCGGCCCTACAGGTCACGGCAAGTCAACTACGCTGGCCGCAATGCTTAATGAAATTAATTTTAACCGGGCTGAACACATTGTCACCATTGAAGATCCTATTGAATTTATTTTCAAGCCTGAAAGATCAATCATCTCCCAGAGGGAAATGGGTTTTGACACGCACTCATGGCAAATTGCACTAAGAAGCGTACTCAGGGAAGACCCTGACGTTGTTCTTGTGGGTGAGATGCGGGATCATGAGACAATCGCTTCAGCTTTGACTATCGCGGAAACCGGGCATTTGGTTTTTGCCACGCTTCATACTAATTCCGCGGCTCAAACAATTGACAGGATTGTCGACGTATTTCCAGAGGAACAGCAGGAGCAAGTCCGCCTGCAACTGTCAAACGTAATTGAAGCTGTTTTTTCTATGCGTCTTATCCCTTCTATATCGGGGAATAGGGTTGTTTCGCATGAGGTTATGTTGGGAACCTCTGCTATAAAAAGTTCAATTCGTGAAGGAAAAACCCACCAGATAGATAATATAATTCAAACTTCGACAGAGGTTGGTATGAATACAATGGAGATGTCTCTGGCACAGCTTATCAGAGACGGTGTAATTGACATGGAAGTTGCGCAAAGTTTTTCTTTGAGGCCGGACGAATTAATGCGTTTGGCAAGATCATCAAGATAAAAGCGCGGGATGGCTACACAAAATGGACAGAGACTTTTTATTTAATTAATAACATGTTGCCGGCTGCCTATGAAGCGATTTAAGTATAAAGCTAAAAATGAAAAAGGTGAACTAGTGACTGGTGAAGTTGAAGCGAGTACTGCCAATCACGCGGCAAAGTTGATCAGACACCAGGGGTTGATTGTTATATCAATTTCAGCAAAAGGCGGCCTGACCAGCTATCCTTTTAAAAGCTTCAAGGAAAGAATTACTCCCGGCGACATAACAACTTTTACCCGACAATTTGCAACAATGATAAATTCGGGACTTCCTCTGACCGAGGCGCTTCTAATTTTACGTTCTCAAGCGAAGGGCTCAATGCAAAAAATCGTTGCCCAAATACTGGCTGATGTTGAGGAGGGTCAAAGTCTTTCCTCCTCAATGTCCAAACACCCGCAAGCCTTCTCCAAAACGTACGTTGCGTTAATAAAATCCGGAGAGATGGGTGGTGTTATGGATGAGGTTCTTCTTCGTCTAGCGGATAATATGGAAAAACAACAGGAATTCCGCGGTAAAGTAAAAGGCGCCCTAATTTACCCTGTTGTCATTATCCTTGGTATGGTAGCTGTAGCCTTCGTCATGATGGTTTTTGTGATACCTCAGCTAACCGATTTATATACCCAGTTTGATGCCGACCTGCCGATAACTACAAAAGTCTTAATATTTGTGTCGAACATGATGACACGATTTTGGCCGTTTTTAATATTACTTTTCTTTGTTTTATTATATGGTTTTAAGATATATAAAGATACGCCCGAGGGAAAAAGGAGTATTGACACTTTAATTTTCAAAATACCTATTATTGGCGACTTACAAAAACAAATTATACTTGCAGATTTGTCGCGGACCCTTTCACTTATGGTGGGGGCGGGTGTCGCAATAACCGAATCGATTTCAATATCTTCTGAGGTGGTAAGCAATACTCTTATTTCAGACGCCTTAAAAGACGTTAATAAAATGGTTGAAAAAGGATTTCCTATCGCCTTTTCTTTTTCCCGCCATCCGGAAGCGTTTCCTTTCATTTTGTCCCAGATGGTTGCGGTAGGTGAAGAAACTGGAAAAATTGATGAGGTGCTTGAAAAAATAAGTCATGTTTTTGAAGTTGAAAGTGACCAGAAACTCAAGGCCTTAACAGCAGCTGTCGAGCCGATGATTTTGGTGATTTTGGGAATCGGAGTCGCCTTTTTAGTGATATCGATAATTATGCCGATTTATAATCTGACGACGCAAATTTAATAATAGATGAATTTGGTTTTAATACGGACTTGACATGGATTGGCGAATTATTGAATACTGGATATGGATTTAAGAAATGCTTAGAAAGATTCTAAGACGAAGTTAAAAATTTTTGGCAAGGTTAGACGGAAAGCTTTTAATATTTGTTTTTGATAAATTATTTAAATTTTCGGAATTAGAATTTAAAAATTCCCTGCTAAGCAGGGTGAGAGGGGGTGAAATATAAATTTATGACTGCTCACATAAAAAGAGGTTTTACTTTAATTGAGCTTCTTATTGTTATCGCAATCTTGGGAGTCTTGGCGGTGGTTGTCTTGGTAGCTATAAACCCCGTGCAACAGCTTGCAAGGACAAGGGACGCCGGAAGAATTTCAACAGTCCAGCAATTGGGCCATGCTGTTGAGGCTTATTATGTAAGCCATGAGGCTGCATACCCCACTGATTTGGCTGCCCTAGCGACCTCGGGAGAAATAAACGATGTACCTGACGAAATTGAAAATACTTTGGGTAGCGCGTGTTCAGGAGCAACACAAGGGTGGTGTTATGCTCACAGCGATGAAGGCTTTGCGGTTTATTCTAAACTGGAAGCCGACACGAATGAGGACGCTGCGGATTGTGGTGATGATAGTGCTTATGCTGCTTATCTGTCAGCATCTGGAAGATCGTGCATTGTTTGTTCTGCACCGGGGGCGACAACGGAATGTGATTAACAATTTGTCGGATGTAAGTTAGCGCCAGGTTAGCTTAATTAGAAGCTAATAACCAAAAAGTCCTGGCGCGTTGGAGCGTTTTTATATAACTTTAAAGCGTTTTTTGATCAGTTATATTTGCATAAAAAAGCGTAACGCTGTTCGTAGGCTTCCGTATTAGTTGTTGTATTGAAGTTTTTTAATTTTAATTTAAAAATAATAAAGTGGGATCTGTTTTTTGTATATTTCTGCTTGGCCTGATTTTCGGATCATTCGTTGCTGCGTATTCATACCGATGGCCGTTGGGGATTTCAATAAATAAAGGCAGATCGTTTTGTCCTAAATGCAAAGAAAAAATCAACTGGTATGATAATATTCCCCTACTCTCCTATTTATTATTGGATGGAAAATGCAGGAACTGCGGTAAAAATATATCGCTTCGCTATCCGATAATTGAGTTTTTAACTGCGCTTTTGTTTGTTGTGGTATTTGCATTTAGAGAAAGTATTATGCAAAGCAGCTTGACCGTGTTTGGTAACCATGGTGTTATATCGCAGATTAATAACGTGTGGGGAGTGATTTTCCTGTTTGCGGTGTCCGTCTTGTTAATGATTATCTTGGTCATAGATATTGAAAATAGGTTGATACCGGATGGTGCCACTTTGTTAATTTTTTCGGTATTGTCGATGGTTTTGGTTTTATTTCCTATTGAAAATTTTTACGGAATTTTCTTAAACGCATTTTTAGCTTCAATATTCTTTTTATTTTTGAACATTATTACCAAAGGCCGAGGTATGGGTTTGGGTGACGTTAAACTGGTTCTTGCGCTATCATTGTTTTTTTACCACTGGAAACTTCTACTTGTCTGGCTGTTTTTATCCTTTGTGACAGGAGCTTTTATGGGTGTTTTTCTCATATTTCTCGGTAAAGCCAAATGGGGTAAACAAGTTCCCTTCGGGCCATTTTTAATTATTTCATTTTTTTTAACGCTGTTTTGGGGAGAATCTGTGTCGGAATTTTTACTGCCATATCTATAATTGAAATATAATTCGAATTTGCAGATTAATTTCAGAAAAGACATGATCGCGGGTGTTAGTAGTATTGAATTATGTTCTTATAGTTGTATTACAATAAGGTATGAAACCTTTTACACGCAATGAAAAACTGGCTGTAGCAGCGATATTAGGGTTTACGGCTATCATTACACTTTACAATTTGAATATATCGCTTAGGCGTGCGCGTGACGCCCAAAGAAGAGCGGATATCGGAAGCATTTCGAACGCCTTAAACAAATACCGTGACGATTTTGGTTTCTTTCCCCCTTCGCGTGACGGAAAGATCGTTGCCTGTAGGGGTAATAACTTTGAGGAAGGGCTGAAAGACTTACAGGATGATACTAAATTTGACACAGATAAATTTTTTGCAATTCTTACTTCATGTGAGTGGGGCAGCGATAGCTTAAGGGATGTTACTGATGAAGCTTATGAACCTTATATGAAAATCATTCCAAGCGATCCACAATCGGATCAGGGTATGTCATATTTATATCTTTCAAATACTAATAGATACCAAATTTTTACTTTTATGGAAGGTGAAGAAGAGGAGATTGGATATAACAGTGATATTGTTGGAAGACAGTTAAATTGCGGAACAGGATTTATATGCAGTTTCGGCAAATCCTATGACTCCCCTCTTGATATGTCAATCGAGGAATATGAAATGAAGCTTTTGGAAAATACAAACAAGTCTAACGGTTAGGTTAAAAGGGAGTATACATTAGTGGGACTTTTTGTTATAAATAAATAAAGGCTGTTAGTTTATGAAAAAAGAAAAAGACAACAAAACTCCTACCATGTTCCGTTATTCAGCAAATAGTTCCGGTTTTACTTTAATCGAGTTAATGATTGTCATTGGTATCATCGGCGTTTTGTCTGGTCTTTTTATTACCCAATATCCCGCGACACAAAGACGCGCAAGGGATTCAAAAAGAATGAATGACATTAGGCAGTATCAAACCGGTTTGGAAGCCTTTGCGAACAATCATAATGGAAATTATTGGGATGCCTCCGGAAAGATAGACAGTACGTTTTGTAATGCGGTAGGTCTAAGTGCTTGTCCAGTTGACCCTAAATCTCCTGCGACTGAATATCGTATAGTTTCAACAGAGTCGGAATACGTTATTTGGGCTAAACTTGAAGACCCGCCGTCTAGCGCAAACTATTTTGTTGTGTGTTCTACGGGCAGGGCTGGAAAGACGGACACCGAGCCAACGGGCTCATCGTGTCCTCCCGCAGCAGTTTGGTTATGACGATAAAAATTAGTAAATACCACAAAGAAAATGGATTTTCTTTGATAGAGATAATGGTTGTGATAAGCATTATTGCTATTCTTTCAAGTATTTCTATTTTCGCGCTCAACGAGGCTAGAATTTCAGGACGCAATGCCAAGCGGAAAGCAGATCTATCTCAAATCGCTTCAGCGTTGGAGCTTTATAAAGCGGATTGTAATTTTTATCCAAGCGCCATACCGCCCGCCGATAGCCAGTTTACTGGTTGTACTTCAAATGTATATATAGAGGTAATGCCTGATGATCCGGATGACGGCAATGATTATTCATATTCTCCATCTGGTTGTGTGGGTTCAAATTGTACGAGTTTTAAATTATGGACTGCCTTGGAAACTTCCGCAAGCGTGCCTTCTTATTGTGGTGCTGCACCCGGAGGCTGTGGCGAAGCCTGCAATTATTGTGTGACTAATCCTTGAAAAAGATATGAATTCTGCCCCTATGAATAAGAAAAAATCGTCGGAAAAGATTGTTGATACGAACTTTTTATTATCGGGTTTTACCCTCATAGAACTTCTTATAGTAGTGGCAATCATGACAAGCGTTTTTTTTGTGGGCTTGGTAAGCTATCAGAAATACCAAAAACAAAAAGTTTTAGAAGATGTGGCGATGAAGGTAATGGGTCATGTGCGTTTGGCCCAGCAACTTTCAATGTCGGGAACAAAGCCGGATGAATGTATAGATAACGACTATTCTCTTGTTTCGATAGAATTTGTTGTAGTTAACGAACGGAATTATGACATAAGAGCACGGTGCCAGAAAAATGTATCAAGCTATGTGGTGCCAACAATTAATACGTATTCTTTTCCTCCGGATTATCCGAGTGAAGTTGTTTTTGACGGACCTCCTTTTCCGATCATAGTTTTTTATCCAATGGGTAAGGGTGTGGAATCTGATGTTTCCGTAACACTAAAACATCCCGAAATCAGTGATCCGAAAACTATAAATGTCAGTACGGGTGGAAAAATTTACTTGGATTGATGGCTGTAAAACGGTATAGATTAAATTATGCTGGTCAGTCGCTTTTTGAAGTTGTATTTACCGCAGGAGTTGCCGCTTTGATACTTGTTGCGGTAGCTTCCTTGGCGGCGGTATCAGTCAGAAATTCTGGCTTTTCTAAAAACAATGCAATGGCGGCAAAGTATGCACAGGAGCAGATCGAATGGTTGCGTGCTCAAAGGGATAGTAGCTGGGATAACTTTGTAGGTAATATAAACAGTTCGTGTTCGGACAATTTTAGTTGGGGCGGCGATTGTCCTGTAGGTGAATTATTTACCCGTCGGGCTGATTTTCGATGCGCTTTTTATAACGAAAGTACGGGAGTTGTGACTAAGGATTGCGGAGCAGATCCTGTTGAAATTAATATAGTTTATGTTGAGGTTAGTGTTGTGTGGTCTGATTCGAACGGAACACACGAATCGCGATCTCTAACAAATTTTTCCAATTGGCGTTAATTTATGAGATGACAAATATAAAGCTGGAAAATAACAACCAAAACCTAATGGGTTTTTCTGTAATGGAAATGCTTGTTGTTGTATTTGTTTTTGCGATATTAGGGGTGATTTCGACACAAATATTGGCATTATCTTTACGGAGTTCACAAAAAAGCGCCTCAATCGGTGAGGTTCGTGCAAATGTAAATTACGCTGTGGACGTAATGGAACGACTATTAAGGAATGCTTCTGAATTAGACGTTTTAACATGTAATTCCAGCAGTATTCAGTATATAAACGAACAGGGAGAGTCGTGCTATTTTGAATGTAAAGATGTGGGGTCAGAGAGTTACATCGTGTCTGGGTGTGGTACGGATCCTGAAGTGCAGCTTACTTCAGGGAAAGTCAGAATAGATTGTTCACAGGTATTCAGTTGTACAGAATCACCGGGCGTCCCACCTTCGGTTACCATAACGCTTGCTGGAGAAGACGCTGAGTTTGGTGTTGGAACAGAGGGTGCGGGTGTGACAGTACAAACTCAAGTGCAGTTGAGAACATATTAATTCTGGTGGCGATATCTTGATTGACCATCTGCACAACTATTGTTAAACTGGATTGTGGGTTCTAAAAAAATAATTATTTAAATGGAAAACCAAAAAGGACAGGCTCTGATTATAGTACTTCTGGTTATGTCTATTGTTCTCACAGTAGTTTTGTCATCCGTTTCCAGATCCGTAACTGAAATCCAAACAACCACATACGAGGAAGATTCTCTCAGGGCTTTTTCCGCGGCTGAAGCAGGCATTGAAGATAAGTTAATAAATCCCCAAATAGGTGTAGAAACAATTGAATCTGTGGATCCTAGTGACGCGTCAATTTTTTATAAAGCAATGACCACCGCCCCGTCACCTGATTCAAAGCAATATATTTATCCCAATCCCCTGTCAAGCGGTGAATCCGCTACTTTTTGGTTGGTTTCGCACGACAATAGTGGTTTGCTTTCCTGCAACGGATTTCCTTGCTGGGAGGGTGGAGTAATGTCTGTTTGTTATAAGCCTCAAGGTGAAAGTCAGGAGCCGGCAGTTGAAATAACAATTTATTATGATGAAACAAATAAGTCATCTGCTGTTCCCAACAATTTTGCAGATTTAACCGTTTACAGGAAACTATTTGATTTTGATAATACAAGGGATAATGGCGGTGAAGATCCCGGTGGTACTTGTAATTTTGGGGATATTATTTTTACCAGGAGTGCATCAGTAAACACAGTAAGTGAAATATCACCTACCTGTCGTGATGGTTGTTTGATTCTTGTTAAAGTTAGGGTGTTGTATGCAAGCGATCAACAAATAGGACTTTGGCTTAGATCTGGGGGGCCAACATCTTTCCCCGCACAAAGAATTAATATTTCTTCAACGGGGGTTGCTGGAGATTCAATGAGAAAAGTTGATGTAACGCGGGGTTTTCCGGAACCCCCAAGTTTATTTGATACAGCAGTTTTCAGTTTGGATGGATTGGAAAAATAAAATTATCGTATGTCTGTAGGAATTGATATCGGATCAAAAACAATAAAAATTGTAGAATTGGCGCGAGAAGGGAAAGGTTTCCGTCTTAGGGCATCGGGTATTGCCGGTCATAAAGGAATCACGCCAGATAACATCAAAGATGATAAGGAATTTGGGGCTCTTGCTGAGTGCGTCAAAAAACTGCACAAAGAAGCGAAAGTTTCATCAAAAAATGTTTCAATCGCCTTACCTGAAACACAGGTTTATACTAGGACGATCCGCTTTCCACTTTTAACTGACTCAGAGATTGCCTCAGCAGTAAGATGGGAAGCTGAACAATATATTCCAATTCCGGTGAATGAAGCTATTATTCAGCATCAGATAATTGAAAGGAAAGAGGCTTCTCCAGGTCAGGTTGTTGTATTGTTGGTAGCTGCTCCTCAGGCATTGGTTGAAAAATATGCCAAGGTAGTTGAAATGGCCGGGCTCACGCTTTATTCGGTTGAAACAGAGCTAATTGCGCTGGTGAGATCCTTGGCACCAGAGGAGCAAACAGCCATGATAATAGATCTGGGGGCGCGTTTTACGAATATAGCTATTGCTAAAAATGCCCAGTTGGTATTTTCAAGGTCAATTCCGACTGCTGGTGAAGCCTTCACAAGGGCAGTCGCACAAATCTTGGGGGTGCAAGAAGCACAGGCGGAGGAATACAAAAGAACGTACGGATTTTCGAGTACACAGCTGGAGGGAAAAATTAAAGTAGCAATGGAACCTGTTTTTAGAGTAATTGCGGACGAAATAAAAAAAGCGATACATTTTTACCAATCTGAAGAAAAAGCGGATATTCCAACTTCAGCCATACTGTCAGGTGGAACGGCGGGAATGCCGGAGGTAGCGTCAAGTTTTACGAAGATGATTGGAATGGAAGTGATTGTAGGAAATCCTTTTGCAAAAGTTGAAGTAGAACCGGATGCAGTAAAAAGTCTTGCAGGATATGCACCCTATTACTCTACTTCCGTCGGCTTGGCAATGAAAGAATAAGATATGAGTGAAATTAATCTTTTACCCCAAGAATTAAAACCTGATGTCAAGGTATTAAAACTTTCAAAGAGTTTAAGAAACCTGGCTCTTGTTGCCATAATATTGTTTGTTTTTTCATTGGTGTTGTTTTTTGTATCTTCATATTTTATTGACTATAGAATATCTGTGGTATCAGCAAAACAGAAAGATTTAGAGAGTCAAATTAAGGCTATGGAAAAAACCGAACAGAGGCTTGTACTTATCAAGGATAGGTTGAACAAGATCGGAACAATAGTAGAAAACCCAAGGGCAAACGACGAGGTTATCAGACTAAGTTCGGTAACAAGTTTATTCCCTGATAACACTTTTGTCGAAGAAATTGAGCTCGAAAAAAATAATGCGGTTGTAGCAATTTTAGCTGAAAATTTAGATACAGTTGCTTCGTATCTGGCTACTGTTATATCTTCGGGTAATTTTTCTAAAATTAACCTTGCGTATTTAAAGTTTGACCCGGAGGAAGGTTATAAAATCGGGATATCATTTCCTGAATGATTATGAACGTTTTCATATACAAATTGAAAGTAAACCCTAACATCAAGGTTTTAGCACTTCCTATTATCACAATTGCTGCGGTTGTTATAATGCTTATTCTCGTTTTCCCCGGATTTATGATGAGGTTTAAGGAAAAGATGGCTGAGTATAAAACTGTCCAAAGCCAAGAGGTTGCTTTGAGTGCTAAGCTGGAGTCTCTGAGGAAAATATCGGTTGATTTACTTGACCCTGATGATATTACCGTAGTAGCCTTTCCCAGCAAAGATCCGAGTATTTGGGTTGTGTCACAAGTCAGGAAGTTATCAAATGAATATAAAATTATTATTTCTGATATGTCGGTTGATAGAAATGAAAAAGATGAAAACTTCTATAGCGCCAACATTAGTGTTGAAATTGAGGCCAATGAGTTTCCGGGACTCCTTTCTTTTCTTAAAGACTTAACAGATATACTGCCAGTAACTTCAATCGAAAATGTTTCAGTCAACCGTAACCAGGGTCTTGCGGGTGACATTTATTCGGGGGAGTTAAGAGCGGCTTATTATTGGTATGATTTCCCTTCTACTTTACCCCCCATGGAAGAACCGGTTGATGAGTTGACTGAAAAGGACATGCAATTGTTGGGAATGATATCAAGTTTTAAGCAACCAACTTTTATAGACCTCTCACCCGGTGAACTTACAGACCGGACGGAGCCATTTAATTGACTACTTTAATATAAGCATTTTTATTATCTTTTTTTGCTCTGACGGAAATAATATTTTGTATTGATTTAATTGTCTGGCCGTCCTTGCCAATCAAAAGCCCGGCAGATTCCGGCTTTACCTTTATTTGGAGGATAAGATTACCGTCTTCTTCGTTTTCGCTGATATCAAAGTCTTTTTTATCTAAAATACTTTTTACAATAAATTCAAGCAGTTCCTTCATAATTTATAGTAGTTTGTCTACGGCGGACGTTGTTTTAGCTCCTTTTTCCAACCACATTTTTAATTTATCCTTGTTTATTTTGATATTATCCTTTTTTGGTTGCCAGAAACCCAGCACGTCAAGCGCCCTGCTTTTATTTTTCCTTTTTTCATCAATGGCAACTATCCTGAAAAAAGGCTTTTTTCTTGGGCCGGTTCTGGAAAGACGGATTTTAATCATATGCTTGTTTGCAAGTTTAACAAAATTGAACTAGAAATACAATTTTCGGTTGTATTAAGCTTTGGTAATTGATAATAAAGCCTTTTTAGCGGCTTTTTGCTCGGCTTCGCTTTTATTTTTTCCTGTTCCTATTCCTTGCGTTTTTGAATCGTATTTAACTTCGACAGTAAAAATTTTTGCATGATCCGGCCCTTCTTCTTTTACTACCTCATATCTGGGTGCTGGAATACCTTGGGATTGGACAATTTCCTGAAGCAGACTTTTGGGGTCTTTCAAGGGTTCACGGAGTTTATCTTCAAGTCCGTTAAAAATATTTTTACTGATGAACTTTTCTGCTTCACTCAAACCCGCGTCGAGAAAAATTGCACCTATGATTGCTTCTACAGTGTCCGCTAATATAGAATTATTTTTTCTGCCACCGGTTTCTTCTTCGCCTTTGGAAAGATAAATTTTGCTTCCGAGTCCAAGTGATTCTGCAACCTGTGATAGATTTACGGTATTTACCAGATTTGCTCTTAAAGCAGTAAGATACCCTTCCTCTTTTTCTGGAAATTTTTCATATAGGTAAGTTGAGACAACGAATTCCAAGACTGCGTCTCCGAGGAATTCAAGACGTTCATTGGATTTTCTAACACCCGGGTGCTCGTTTACCCATGACCTGTGTGTCAGAGATTGCACAAAAAGTTCACTGTTTTTGAATAATTTTTCCAGTCTATCCATTAATCAATATCACTTTCACCGTTTAAAGCATTAACTAGGTCGGACACCGTTTCAATTTCCATCAGGTCCACCTTTCCTGTATCAATATTTTCGGAATTCAGGATCTCAATGAGGTCTGAAACGTCGGACGCCCTCATGTGTAAATCGTGTTCAAATGAGTCCTCGTCATTAATATCCTCGGGATCAATACCCAAATGCTCAGACAGGGCTTTTTTTACTATTTCTTTTGTGTCTTTATCCATTTTTTTCTTTTAATATTGTACCCAAAACACCGTTGATAAAGGAAGAGGAAGATTCTGAACCGATCTCTTTTGCGAGCTCTATCGCCTCGTCAATGATGACTTTTGGAGGCGTTTGGGTATTTTCCATTTCATATACGGAAAGCCTTAAAATTGACAAGTCAATTTTATTCAGTTTATCTAAGGGCCAAGTTGGTGCGGATTGTTTGATTTTACCGTCAATTATTTCTATCTGGGAAAGAATATTTTGTGTAAGCTCACTTAAATTATTCTGGTGTGTAAATGTTTCTGCGAATAGCTCTTGTACGGCAACCCTTCTTTTAATGTGTCTGGGGTCGTGTGCCGTTTTCATAAAAATAATGATATTCTACTAATATATATGAATCAACCGGCGTCTACAACATCGGTTAAATAACAATCGTAAGTTTTACTAATTCGACGCATTTTCAATATTATTTGTATATTCATACAAACTTTGAATTTTTACAAAACCGGGTGAAATGGCGGGTGTTGCTTTGACGGTGTGAGTATTGGAATCACAACGTATTTTCGCATTGTGAAAGAAACTGGAATTTCATTGGTTCTTGGTAAATTTAATTTTTGCTACTCTTAAATAATAACCAAACAGTGATCATAATAGAAAAGTTGTAGGATAAGTCAAGGTATGATTAGCTAATCAGGTAGTAGTTATCTGTTTGTAAAATCCGCAGTACGGGCAAGCTTTGTGGGGCTCTTTGAGTTTTCCACAAGAAGGACAT
>Ga0265297_10003679_pt1 | contig 27087 bp, 28 predicted proteins | sample Munlanlwell13791_FD_192502 | JGI IMG/M metagenome (GOLD analysis project Ga0265297, IMG submission 192502) | Leachate microbial communities from a municipal landfill in Southern Ontario, Canada - Leachate well 137-91 | ecosystem: Engineered > Solid waste > Landfill > Unclassified | place...
AATTTAAACAAAAAAACGCCGACGAAAAATTTTCATTCAGCGTCCCTCAAGGGATATTATCAGATATTGCACCGACAATTCTTGCCTTAATGCAAATCCCCCAGCCACCAGAAATGACCGGGAGAAGCTTGCTAGATATTTTAAAATAAATTATTTTCGTTTATCGATAATACCATCGATTAATCCGTATTCTTTCGCTTCATCTGCGGACATGTAATAATCGCGATCGCTATCTCTCTCAATTTTATCAACTTTCTGACCACTATGTCTGGCCAGAATTTTATTTAATTTCTGCTTGGTTTTGGCAATTTGTTTTGCAGAAATTTCAATATCTGAAGCACGTCCCTCAACACCCGAAACTGCCACCTGATGGATCATCACTTCTGAATTTGGCAATGCAAACCTTTTTCCTTTTTTGCCAGCAGCAAGAATTACCGCTGCGCCCGAAGCCGCCATTCCTACGCAAATAGTCGAAATATCTGATTTTACGAATTGCATTGTATCATAAATCGCCATAGTTGCAGTTACGCTTCCGCCAGGACTATTAATATAAATGACAATATCTTTTTTCTGGTCCTGATTTTCTAAAAACAATAACTGCGCAATAGTTAAATTTGCCGTATCGTCATCAATCGGACCGCCCAAAAAAATAATTCTGTCTTTTAATAAACGGGAATAGATGTCATATGCTCTTTCGCCGTTTTGTGATTTTTCAATAACCGTTGGAATTAAATTCATACAATTTTTGCTTCGCGCTCTAACAACTCGAAGACTTTTTCGTTAATTATTACACCTTCAGTATATTCTTTTAATGCCACTAAATCAATATCTTTTTTGGCTTTTTCAATGTCAGGATAGCGCATTAATTCTTGATTCATTTTTTCTTCGGTTTCTTCTGTTGTTGGTACAATTTTTTCTTTGTCGGCAATTGCTTTGATGCATAAGCCGATTTTTGCTCGTTTTTCTGCTTGCGCCTTCCAACTGTTTTTTAAATCTTCTATATTTGATTTAATTTGCGTTAAATATGTTTCAAAATCTAATCCAAACTGAGTAATGCTTAATTTGAACTCATTAATCATATTATCGAGTTCTGTGTCAACCAATTCTTTCGGTACTTCTATCTTGGAATTATTGGCGACTTGTTCAATTAATTCGATTCTGATTCTTTGCTTGTCTATCAGTTCCTTTTCCTGCCTTAGGCCATCAATCACGTTGTCTTTAAATTCTTTTAAATTTTTGAAATTCCCCAAAGAAGATGCAAATTCATCGTTCAAATCCGGAATTTGCCTCTCCTGCACAATATTTACCCTGACCTTAAAATCTAAACTCTTACCAGCAATTCGTTTATCTGGCCATTCGGCAGGAACCTTTAGGGAAAATTCTTTTTCTTCTCCTGCTTTTGCGCCCTCTAATTCTTTTTCAAATCCCGGTAAAAATTGTCCTTCTCCTAAAATTAGTGGGTGATTTTTGCTTTCACCATTTTCAACTTTTACTCCTGCACATCTTACTTCAAAATCAATTTCAATTCTGTTTCCTTTTTCTGCCGGTTTATTTATGGTTATTAATTTCGCTCTGGAATTTTGAATATATTTTAAAGCGTTTTCGATTTCCTTTTCTTCTACTTTTGATTCTCGTTTTGTGACTTTTAGTCCTTTATAATTTGCTAATTCAATTTTGATTTCTTGCGTCATATAACTAGTTCTTCAATTAGTTTTTTAGTTGCTGGAAAAGTTAATTTTTCTATTGCCTCTTCTTTGGTTACCCATTCATATTTATCATGTTCAACAACCTCTTGTTCCAGAGATATTTCTTGTTCCATGTCTGCTCTAACCAAAAAAGTGTCGGCAATAACGTAATTTATCCCATCTGCCTGCCATTCTTCCTTCTTGCCCAATTTCTTGATTATTTTAAATTTTTTAATTTTAGTTTCTTCCGCAATTCCTCTCTTTATTGTTTTTAATGGTGTTTCCCCCTCTTCAACGGTTTCTTTCAAAAACTCCCAACCGTCCCATCTCAAAACCCTATGAAGAATTAAAAAATATGGTTTATCGTCTTTCATGTCGTATATAATGGCCCTATAACTCTTTTTTATTTTTTCTTCTTCTGGGCCTTCTTTTTCGTTTTTTGTTGTTTTTTTTGTTTGTTTTTCTGCCTCAATCATCTTTTCACTCTTAACATCTATTTTCCAACCAGTTAATTTTGCTGCTAATCTAACATTTTGTCCTCTCTGACCAATTGCTAAAGAAATTTGGTCTTCGGGAACCAATACTAACGCGCTCCTATCTTTTTCTTCGATTTTAACACTGATAATTTTTGCGGGTGATAATGCATTAGAAATATATTTTTCCATATTCTCGTTCCATTCAATAATGTCAATTTTTTCTCCCCCTAATTCCGTAATTACTGTTTGCACCCTGCTTCCTTTTTGACCCACGCAAGAGCCGACTGGATCAACTCCTTCTTCTTCGGTAAAAACAGCGATTTTTGTTCTTGAACCCGGCTCACGAGCAATAGATTTTATCTGCACTGTTCCTACAGAAATTTCGGGAACTTCAATTGAAAATAATTTACTTACCAATTTAGGATAAGCACGAGAAAGAATAATATCTGCCCCCTTCGGTGATTTTTCAACTTTTAAAATATATACTCTTAATCTTTGGCCAATAAAAAATCTTTCTCCCGGAATTTGTTCTTCGGCATATAAAATTCCCGACGCTTTACCAATGTCTAAAAATATGTTTCTGCCCTCAACTCTCTGCACAATTGCGCTGACGACTTCGCCCTCTTTGTCTTTGTATTCTTCGAATATAACTTCTCTTTCTGCTTCTCTTAATCTCTGAATGATAACTTGTTTTGCAGTTTGTGCTGCAATTCTTCCAAAATCAGTATGGGTTTCCAATTTAGTTTGAATTTCGTCTCCTGCTTTTGCGCCTTTTTTAATTTTTTGCGCCTCTTCAACCATTAAATGTTTATAAGGATTAAAGCGGACTTTTTTATTTCCTTCTGCGTCAATTTCTTCTTCTTCGAACTCCTTGTCCGCCATAGCTTCAGCAGAGGCAGATGCTTCTTCTTCGGTAACGGGGGCTTCCTCTTTTAACATTTCTTTGTTTACAACTAAAAAAACCTGGAAAACCTTTATTTCTCCGGTTTTTATATCAAATTTAACCTTGATGTTCTGCCCCTTTTTACCATAATCTTTTTTATAAGCAGCAGCAATTGCCATTTCAAGAGTGTCCACGATTTGCTCTTGGGTAATACCTTTTTCTTCGGCAATCTGGCTCATCGCTGATAAAAATTGTTTCTGATCCATATTTTTTAAAATTCTAAATTCTAAACACTAAATTCTAAACAACTTTTAATTTTTATTCTCGATTTTGTTTAGAGATTAGAAATTTGAATTTAGGATTTAATTTACTTTATAAATGAAAGCCCGTTTCGCAACGGACTACAATTCTATAATATCAATCTAAAAATTTAATGTCAAGTAAATTAGTACATATCTCCAACCGCATTTTCTAAATGACGAATATCATATGTGCCATCACGATAAATTTCGATTGCCAGAACGTCGATTTGCCAATCGCCATCGAATTTGTGTTTAGCTAACCATATTTGCGACAATTTAATTAGTTTTTTCTGTTTGCCATAAGTAATATTGTCTTCTGGCCAAAATCCGTCCGGCCCTGTTTTCATGCGCGTTTTGACTTCAAAAAAAACAAGGGCACCTTGCCTTGTCGTAGCACCAGCGGAGGCGGGTTTCCTCATTGCAATAATATCTAACTCTCCTAATTTACTATATCTAAAATTCTTATCTAAAATCTTGTATCCTTTATTTTCCAAATATTCCCTTGCAATTTTTTCTCCTTTATCGCCCAATGGTTTGGTTGCCATGGTTTTTAATAAAAACTATTCTTCATTTAATCTTTCGATAATACTTTCTGCTTTTTCGAGCCCTTCTTCCGTACCAATATCTGCCCATAAACCGCGATGAATATAGGCAAGCAATTGATTGTTTTTTGCCAATTCGGGGAAAACATCATCTTCAATATTAAACGCCTCTGTTTTCTTTTTTGATTTTAAAGTTTTAATTTTGAAAACTTCCGGCGATAAAATATAAAATCCGGCGTTAACATAGCCTGAATACTGATAATCTGGATCTTGTAAAAAATCTATAACTTTTTCATTTTTAATCTTTACTAATCCCATCCCATTAATATTCTGATTATAATGAAGCGCCATCGCACCTAAATTTTCTTTATAAGATATTCTCTTTCTAAGCGGAGAAACTTCTAATGGTAAAATTCTAGGAGTAATACTCTGTACAAACGGAGAAGATCCAAAAAATCTTGGTTGAGAAATTCTTTTCTTGTAAAAATTAACATAATCATCAAGATTAATATTCGTTAAAACATCGCCATTCATCACCATAAAATCTTTTTTGATTTTTTGTGCTGTTAATTTAATTGCCCCACCGGTTCCAAGCGATTTTGACTCAATAATGTATTCTACGCCCGCAACCCTACCTTGTTCTTTAGAAATATCTGCTTGTGGATCTTTGGTTTTTAAATATTCTAAAATTTTATCTGCACCAAAAGATAGGCTTAAACAAATATCATTAAATTTATATTTCTTTAATAAATCGAGCTGATATTCAATCAGCGGTTTTCCATTTATCTGAATTAACGATTTAGGGATATTTTTCAATTTTCCCGGTAAATTTGTTTTTCCTCCGGCCAAAATAATAATTTTCATGATCCTATATTAAATTATTTTCAACCAAGAGTTCATTATAACTCTTAAAATTTGGAAGTCAAGATTTTATTTTTGTTTTTCTGGTTTTTGGACCAAAAATTTAACAATTTCTTTAAATTCTTTAGCCTCTCTCATCCAAATATTTGGATTTTTGGTCATAGATTTTTTAATTTTTGATGCTGATAACCATTTTGGTTCTTGTATTTCGCTTGTCTGAAATTTTAAATTTTTAATTTCTCCATTATATTCAAAATAAAATACTGCATTAAATTCTTTGTTGTTTAAAATATCTTCTGACTTCAACCATGGTCCGCGTATTAAATTAATCATTTTTACATTTAGTCCGGTTTCTTCTTTTAACTCCGACAACGCTGTTTCTTCAATGGTTTTTCCTGCCTTCACATGACCACCAAACATCGTAGCCAATTTGTTGGGATGCAAATCTTTTGTTTTTGGCCGTCGGTGAATTAAAAATTCAATGTCGTCTCTTTTTCTAAATAAATAAATATGAACAGTCCTGTGGCGCAGTCCCTTAGAATGAACGACTGAACGCAATTCGCTTTTCCCAACAAGATTATTATTTTCATTAATTATGTCTAAATATTCATTTTCCATGTTTTTTTATAATATTTTTCTATATTATGTATAATATCACTTTAATTTTGTTGTGTTAAATAAATTTTGTTCTTTACTCTATCGAAAATTTCTGATATTATTGTAATCAACTAATATGAAAATTATTCTTGCTACCCCATTATATCCACCCGAAATAGAAACACTGTCTTTTTATGTTAAAAATCTCGCCACCAAACTACGCAAAGAACACGAGATCACTATTGTTGCCTACGCCAGTACGGCAGAAAAGATATCTGGGATAAAATTAATTACCATCAGCAAACGTCAACCGCTTTTAGTGCGGTTTTTAAGATATTTGTTTGTATTATTAAAAACATCTAAAAATGCCGACGTTATCTATGTACAAAATTCCGTAACTGCCGGATTGCCAGCGGTTATTGTCAAGTATCTTAGAAAAATTCCTGTTGTTCTTAATTTTGCGGAAAATGAAGCATGGAAACGCGCAACTCAACTACAATTCACCAATAAATCTCCAGAAAAATTTCTTCAAAAACCAAAAAGTAGTTTTAAAATTCGCTTTATTATATTTTTGCAAAAATTTGTATCAAATCACGCCTCGCAAATAACTGTATCGTCGGCTGCATCAGCAAAATTACTTTCGAGTTTATATCGTGTGCCATCCGCACACATAAAAATCAACTATGCTCCGCCGGAAAATCAGCAAATATTGCCATTCGAAACAAATTTTGTCCAGCATCAAATTATTGCCATGGGTCGTCTTGTTGAATGGGCGCATATTCCTGAAATTATTTACGTGATAAACTCTCTTAAGCAAAAATTTTCTGATATAAAACTTTTAATTGCCGGAGAGGGACCACAAGAAAATAAATTTAAACAAATTGTTGTTAATTTAAATCTTTCTAATTACGTTATTTTTCTCGGTCGTATATCAAGGGCAGAAAATTGGTATCTGCGCAAAACATCTCATGCACATATTCATCTTTATGATTCTATCCACGAAAATTTTCCGGATACAATTATTTCCAGTTTTTCGGCAGAAATTCCCGTAATTATCAATAATTTAATTGAAGCCGATGAAATAATTTCTGACAAAGAAAATGGTTTTATCGTTAATTTAAAAAACGAAAAAGAGTTATCAGAAAAAATTACACTTTTGTTCAATAATAACAATTTAAAAAATAAAATCATTGGCAACGCAAATAAAATTTTAAATGAAAAATTTTCTTGGGAGTCACACATAGAAACGTTAAACAATATCTTTAGAAATGGTCATGGAAAATAATACAGAAAAATTATGGAAAACATACTATAAGACGGAACTCACTAAAATTGTCCCGATTCTTAAGGATCTCGAATTTTCTTTAGAAGAAGAACAGGTTCACGTTATTGGAGAGCGCCATATTATAAACAATAAAAAACTTATCCTTGTCGGCAAACACGTTGGAGACGGACGGCGCGTTATAATCAAAATCAGCAATGATGAAAAAATTATAAAGGAGATAGAACGCGAAAGAAAATGTCGTGAAATTTTAAAGAAAATAGATTTTTCATCACATGTTTTCTTTTCTCCAGAAGAAATTTTATTTATTAAAAAACAGGGATTCGTTATTTTTATTACTGCCTTTATTGGACAAGAAAATACTTTTTTAGAGCGACCATTCAAAGAGCAATTCTTTTTAGCACTTAAAGCCCTAGAAGTTCAGGAGGGAGTACACGCAACTACCTATAAGCATGCCAGTATTATTAAAAAAATCTTCGGCATATGGGCTGCTGAAGAATATTTTGAAACATTTAATAAATATAAAAAAGAAATTGAATCCAAATTACCCGAAAATAAAAAAATAGAAACAATCCTTTCAAAAGCACAAGAATTTCTTAAAACAAACCTTGAAACAATAAATCTTTATTCTGGATTTCTTGTGCACTGGGATTTTGTGCCTCACAATATTCGCATCAACAAGCGAGATATCTATCTTCTAGACCACTCCTCGATGCGTTTTGGGAATAAACATGAAAGTTGGGCAAGATTTATAAATTTTATGACTCTTTATAGTCCTGAACTTGAAAAAGCTTTAATTGATTATATAAAAAATAATCGCAGCCAAGAAGAATTACTGTCTTTACAATTAATGCGTGTTTTCCGTTTAACAGAACTTATAAAATATTATGTTTCTACTCTCAAAAATTTGTCTGAAAACCTTCTTGTTTTAAACAAAAAACGCATCGAATTTTGGAGCAATGTGCTTGAGGCAGTGCTCAACAATAAATTCGTGCGTCCAGAATTAATCAATGACTATAAAAACATGCGCGATTCTTTGCGTAGCGAAGATGAAAAACAAAGACAGAAAAATTTACATTAAATTCTATTCAGCATTTCGCATCTGTTCTACAAGCTCCTCATATTCTTTTATCATGGGATGAGACCAAGTTTCTTTAAACATCTTTAGCATTTCTTCCTCAAACCACATCTTTGTTTCTTTCCCGCGACTGAATTTTTCCCAAATTTCTGATCCAATCTGACTGTGCGTGAATAAAAAATTCTCTGCATTATGAATTTTATCTGCAATTGAAATTGCTTTTACCTCTTTGGAGCCATTTCTGACCATTTCTACGTATTTGCTTTTTTTATCTTCCCAAGACAAAGAGTTGTCATTTGTAACCATTTTCACCATTTCTACGACTTCATTTCCTAAATTATCTCTTAATTCTTGCTCTGGAATATCGGTGTCTTCTAAAACATCATGAACTAAAGCAGCGGCAATAACTTCATCAGAAAAATTATATTTCATAAGTTTTATCGCTACCATTAAAGGATGAACAACGTAAGGCGAACCATCGTTCTTACGTTTTTGATTTGCGTGAGCAACTACTATTATTCTTATTGCTTTTTCAATTAAACTAAGTTCTGGTTTCATATTTTTATAAAATTAATTTAAACCACGAGCATTTGGAAAAATATTTTCAACAATTGCTACGCCATCAGGAGTTATCGCCATCGGATTTCCGGCTTCGGTTGCTTCGTGAATCGCTTTAATGTCTTCCTTAGAAAGAATGCGTATCGTGTCTGATTTTTGCATTCTATCAAAAATGTCTTGTGGAACTTCTAACGTAAAAAGGCGGAATAATCTGAAAGATGGAATACCTGTTTCGCGTTCTGAAGTTTTGGTTTTCCACTGAATCGGACTCACGGTGGATTCGTATTTTGTAGAAATTTTATTATTTTCTTCTTCGGACATAACACTACCCAAATCTTCCAACGTCTCTCGCATAACATCTTCTTCAAATAATGGATTGTCTTTTTCAAAAAAGAAAGAAAGTACTTGTTCCATATATTGATTACGTTTTTCTGCGGCTTCATTTTTTTGTTCTTCAGTATATTCGGGAAATTCTTGCATTTCTTTGGGAAGGTCAAGGATAAATCGCGCATCATCGTTTTCTTTTGCCGGTCTTCCCTGTAATCCAAATTGAGCATTAAATTTTTCCATAAGCTGTTTTTTCCCTTCCGGAGTCAGTTTTACTCCACCTCCTATGGCTTGAAATTTTGGATATTCTTTGCCGTCTTTCTTTAGTGGTTTACCCTGCATCGCAATAAAATGAGTTTCTCCTGTTTCTTTTACGCGACATTCACGCACTAGATTAGAAACTGATACGCGTACTTTTTCATATAGCCCCTCGGGGATTTTGGGTTGTTCTTTTGTTTCCATATTTTTATTGCTTAATTTTTAAAATTCTATTAAATACTTTTTCGCGCATATCCTTCGCAATCATGTCCCAGTTATATTTATTAAATACCATTTCCCTAGCACGATCTGTAATTTCTTTTACTTTTTCCGGATGATCTAAAATATCCCTAACCGCTTCAGCAATTTGTTCTGGTGAATCTTTATCTACTGCCCAGGCGGTTGTGGGTTGATTTGGGTTTCGTTTGGCATCAAAAATAAAATCTGCAAGCCCGCCCTCTTGGGTTGCAACAACCGGCAAACGCGATGCCATTGCTGAAAGAAATGCATTGCCCAATCCTTCTGACCTGCTTGGCGCAACATAAATATCGGATATTCTACGATATTTTGTTACTTCGCTGCGATCAACCCGGCCAGTAAATATAACTCTGTTTTCCAATTTTAATTCTTTTGTAATATCGTGTAAAAATTTTTCATCTTCTCCATCTCCGACAACTAAAAATTTAACATTTTCTGGAAGCATTGGTAAAGCACGAATCGTGTCATCGTTTGCTTTTTGATGCACCACACGCGCAGTGTTAACAAGAAAAATTTCTCCTGGTTTTTTCCCTACTTTTTTTCTGGTTTCTTCAAGTTCTGTTTTGGTAACATTGTCTGATAAATCGCGGGGATTGGCACCATTATGAATTAATTCTATTTTATCTTCTTTAACACCTCTTCGTCTTGCCCAATCCGCAAGAAAAATTGATATTGGCTGAACTACGTCCGCCTTGGTGAATGAACGAGTAAAGAAAAACCATAATGGTTTTAATTTTTTTTCAATATGTTCTGGGGTTTTTCCTTCTTGCAAAGTTAAAACATATCCCTTTTTGGGATGCATCATTTTAAAAATTACTGTCGCAACTCCTGCAGTGTGTGCCATCATCGCCCAAATTCCGCTATAATGATATTTTGCATTAAGAAAAATTGCCTTAAGCGGAGCAAGAAATTGATATAATAATTTATTTAAATCAAGTGGCCATTTGCCATAATCTTCTGCGGTTGGATTTTTCTTGGTTATACCGATGCGGTGAACCAAAACATTTCCAAATTTTTCAACTTTAGGCAAATTAGAATTAAATCTCGCCACAATCATATGAAACTCAATTTCATTTGGATCAATACGATCTGTAATTTCTTTAAGCGCTCCGTCGGAACCACCAACATATTCAGGATAATAGGTTAGCGAAAAAATAAGTATTTTTTTCATATTATATTATTTAAAATTATTTTTTGTTAATTTTTGCTGATTTGATATATTCTTTAAGTGTTTTGGCTTGTTTCCATCCCAACTTTTTTATTTTATCTGTATTAAATACACTATCAGATCTGCTGGTTTTTGTAGCTGGCAACATTTTTATTTTACAACCAAACATATGCGCAACATCAAGCAAAGAATATGCTTCTTCGCTGCAAATACCATATTCATCACCCATACCCTTTTCCGCAACCAGAAGAATTCCATTGATAGTATCGTCTACGTGTGTAAAGGCGCGCATTTGCGTACCGGGCTTTCTTACTTCACATGGTTTATTGTTTAGATAAAACTGCTTAAATGTTTCGATAACCGTACCATAACCGCCGTTAAATTGGCCTGCCCGCTCACCCGGCCCGTATACGCTGAAAAAATATGTTATCGCATAATCTAATCCGTACCATCGAGCATAATTATGCACAAGTTCACTATTTACTGCTTTTGCCCAGGTATAAGGAGAAATATCACGCCCCGCAACACCGCTCCTGCTTTTGGTAAATTTTGTAGAAGAACCAGCGTATATTAATTTGCATTTTTTCTTACGCCAAAATTCCAATACTCCTTGCGTGCCTCGTATATTTAAATCCCAAACAAGTTCGGGTTCATTTAAGCTTGCTGCCACACGTGAGTATTCTCCAAGATGATAAATAATGTCTGGGGTTTCGGATATGTGTTTTTCAATGTCTTTGGTGTGACCCTTGCGATATTCCGCTCCTTTAACGTGATTTTCTTTCAGGCCGGTAAAATAATTATCGAGTGAAATAACTCTATTGTTTTTATCTTGCACAAGTCTTTTAATAAGATGCGAGCCGATAAATCCCGCACCCCCCGTAACTAAAATTGTTTTTTGTTTTTTCATAAAGTGTCTGTTTGTGGATATAATTTTTTGTCGAGATTTTTTATAATTGGCCTTCCCAATTCTACAACTTTATTGTTTTGCTCTTGCCATTGGTCGCGCGCCATTCCCTTAAATGGGCCATGAATAGATTTACATCTCTCGGTCCAAAAATCTTCTATATCTCTTAATGTTGGCGCATCAAGCACGTTATTTGTTTTTAATATGTTAAGTGATTGCCTAAACGCTTGGTAACTTTGAGGATCATATTTAACTTCATGCTTTTCAAGAAAGTCTTTTGCAAGAAGCAAGATTTGTCCCTCTATAAATGCTGAAATTACCATAGCACCTCTTACACGAAAAGATTTTTTATCGTTAAATAAATCTTTAAATTCTTCTTCGTAAAGTTTTAATCTCTCTAATTTCCCCATATAAATAATTTACAAAAGATGTTTATTCGTAAATGCGTGCCCCGAACTTGATTTTAGATAACGTTCAAATTGATATGCCTTTTGTTTATCAATGAAAGCAGAGCACCACTTTAATTCATATGGTCGTTTTGTGTTCGAATATGTTGAATTCCCAGAATTATGTTCTTGCAATCTCTTTTTTAAATCTGCAGTGACACCAACATAACGACTCTTATCTTTTTTGCTTTGCAAAATGTACGTATAATACATAAATTTTGTTGTCCCACTTCACTAAAGTTTCGCGGGACACCACTTCTTGTGGTTATTAGATGCGTTATTTAATTACATGGTGCTTGCACCGCGAAGCTCTGAGTTTTTGCGAGGAGCGAAGTGGTGGACTTAGCGGGAATCGAACCCACGTCTCGTCAATGCGAATGACGTATATTACCACTATACTATAAGCCCAAATTATTCGTGGCGCAATGCCTCAATTGGATTTAATTTCGCTGCTTTTTTTGCGGGGTAAATACCAAAAATTAAACCAATTGCGGTTGCGACTACGAAAGAAAGGATAACAGCGCCAAGCGGGATTGTAAAGCCCCAACTTGATTGTAAAACACTGGTTAAGGCAATTGACGCGATAAAAGACAAAAATGTTCCCCCTAAAAATCCAATAATCCCCCCGAGCAAGGTTAGGGTAATTGCTTCCAATAAAAATTGATTCATAATGTCTTTGTTACGCGCTCCAACTGCCTTTCTTAAACCAATCTCTCTGGTTCTTTCGGTAACTGAAACCAACATAATATTCATAATTCCGATTCCCCCAACAATCAAAGCAATTGCTGCAATTGAAGATAAAAACGCGGTTAAGGCACCAGTAATTTGTGTAAGCATATTTGCCATGTCAACCTGACTCATAACCTTAAAATCATCTTTGGTTAAATCTCCTTCTGAGTTATAAATATCGTGTTGCTCTCTTAAAATTATTCTTGCATTCTCAACAACCTGATCAATAACTTCTTCGCTTTTTGCTTTTACTAAAATAGCATTAATATAATCAACTCCCATTAAAAGTTTTTGTGCTGTTGTTATGGGAATATATGCATAATCATCAAATGTTTGAAAAATTTGTCCGCCCTTTTCTTCCAATACGCCGACTACTTTCAAATTTATTTTCTTAATCCTTACGCCCTTACCCAACGGATCATCTTCTCCGAACAAATCTTGTGCTAGTTTATGTCCCAAAACCACAATTTTAGACATACCATTAACATCATCATCATTAATCCCTCTCCCCACCATAATCGAAAGATCGCTTATATCTAGTGCATTCGAATCAACCCCCATAAAAGTAATTTTTTTATCTTCTCCGAGATAGCTCGCGATTCCATTGCCATATATCATTGATGCAACCATTTCTACGTTTGGGTCTTTGGCAATCGCTTCAGCATCTTTTATTTTTAAATTAACTTTTCCTAATTGATCTATTGTTTGCTGGGATATAGATCCTGCAGGAGAACCTGGCTCAATATAAATATTGTTTGATCCCATAGAGGCAACTTGTCCAACAATTAAATTCTGCGCTCCGTTCCCTAGGGACATCATTAAAATAACCGAACCAACGCCAATGATAATGCCGAGCATAGTTAAAGCCGATCGCATTTTATTGGTCTTGAGAGTTCTAAATGATAACCTTATAGAATCTTTCAATTTCATTGTTTCTTGTGTCTTGTGTCTTAATTATTTAATTAATCCTTGTTTGGCAATTTTTCTCTCCCTGACCTCTTCGTCGCTGACAATTTTTCCATCCCTCAGTTTAATGATTCTTTTCGCCATTTCGGCAGTATATTGTTCATGTGTTACTAAAATAATTGTATGTCCTTGTTCGTTCAAATCCTGTAAAATTTCCATAATCTGTTGTCCGGATTTACTGTCTAAATTTCCCGTTGGCTCATCCGCAAAAATAACTGAAGGATTATTAATAATTGCCCGCGCAATTGCCACTCTTTGTTGTTCGCCCCCAGATAATTGATTGGATAAGTTTTTTATTCGCGACAAAAGACTAACTGACTCAATCGCTTTTACAACTCTCTCTTTTTTTTCTTCTTCAGAGATATGCGTATAAATCAAGGGGAGCTTAACATTATCAAAAACTGAAGTTCGCGGAAGTAAATTAAAAAATTGAAAAATAAATCCTAATTTATTATTGCGCACAAATGCCAATTGGTCATCATTTAATTCTTCTATGCCTCGATTTTCAAATTTGAACATTCCCGACGTTGGTCTATCTAAAAATCCCATAATGTGCATCAAGGTCGATTTTCCCGAGCCAGATGGACCCATAATTGCCACAAATTCTCCTTTTTCTATTTTAAAAGAAACGCCATCTAATGCCGTAGTAATAACGCCGTCATCATTATATTCTTTTCTCAGGTCTTTAACCTCAATCATTTTCCGTTTTTCAAATAAGTGATTATTTCTTCTCCTTCCGCTAAGCCACTTAAAATTTCGATTTCTCCCTGACTACCGCGCAATCCAGTTGTAATTTCTTTTTCAATAATGTTATTGCCATCTAAAATTCTTACAAATTTTTTGCCATTTCTAGAAACAACTGCGCGCTGAGGCATGTTTAAAACGTTTTCTTTTTTCTCGGTTTGAATTATGGCCTCTCCAGACATTCCGGATTTTATTTTTTGATTATCTCCTTCAAACAAAATTTTTATTTTATAATACACAACCCCATCAATTAAAGTTTTTCCAGAATCCATTTCGATAATTTGTCCGATATATGATTCTTCGGAAAGGGCATCTAATGTTATTTCGACCTGATCATCTAAATTCACCTTAGAAATATCGGTTTCCGGGACATCAATTTTAATTTGTAGCCCATGGGGATTAATTAAAGTAACAATAATTTTCTCAGTATTAACGATTTCACCAATTCTGGCATCAATTTTTGCAACTATCCCATCAAACGGTGCAACAATTGAAGCATCTCTTAATTTTGTTGCATACTCATTAACATTTGCCCTGTATCTATCAATATCCGCTTGATACACGGCAATATCAACCTCCCGCGGTTTAGCAATTAGTTTGTCGTAATCTGCCTGCGCCTTATTAAAAGTATTTTCTGCACTATTAATATTAATTTGATTAGTGATTTTTTGATTGGCAATTTCCGTTTGAGAATTGCTGATGTTTAAAAAAACCGTATTAATTTCACTAGAGTCCGTGGTAATCGTGGTTTTGTCTGTGCCTATAACGGTTTTGCTAAACGATGGATCGCTAAAAGATGTTTTTGTGTAATCTAAAATTTCGGATGTTTTTTGTAATGCAACCCACATCTTCGATAGCGCCAAATCAATATTTTCTTTAGATTGGTTGTTAGCTGCAATTTCAACTAATTCGCGTGCTCCTTTTATGCCCGAACTAGCAATCCCCAAAAATATTTCTTCTGTTTGCCCGCGTTTTTCAACAAATGTTTTAGAAAAACTATCACTACCGTTGAAATATAATTTTTCTATGTCTTTTATGTCAGTAATTGCTTTGTTGCATTTGCTAGAAGCCCCAATCAAATAAACCAAGGATGAATTATAATCTTGATTTAAATCATTTTCTGCTTTATCTTTAGCGTCATTCAAGGAAATCTGAGCATTTTTTAAAACCTGTTCCGTAACTTTAATTTCTTCCTCGCTTACACCAGCCAATAATTGATCTAGTTTTGCTTTTGCCTGATTATAACTCGCCTGTGCTTGCAAATATTGACTATATACCGCACCCGAATCTAAGCTCAATAAATATGTTCCTTTTTTAACATTAGCACCAACTTTTGTAAAAATTTTATCTACCGTTCCTGTTGTTTTAAATTTTAAATCAATCTCATTTGTCGACTCTACTGTTCCGTTAGCGGATATTTCTTGAATTACATCTGATTTTACAACCTTGCCAAGTTCATAGGACGGCTTTTTTGGTTTTAAAATCGGGATTAAAATTAAAATAATTAAAATTACAACAATACCAAGAATTATTTTTGTTTTTTTCTTCAACGCCTTTATTTTTTGTAACAATTTTTTAAATACTTCCATAAAAATAAAATTAATAATTATACCTCAATTATCACTGGCAAAATCATTGGTCTTCTGCGAGTTTTGCTGTACAAAAATTGCCCCATTTTGTCACGCAAGCTGTCTTTAACATAAACCCAATCAATCGAAGCGCCAGGAGCGGTCGTATGTTCAACAATATCTTTGACTTTCTTGCGTGCTTCTGCTAAAAGTTGTTTTGATTCTTTCATATAGATAAACCCGCGAGAAATGATATCTGGACTATTTTTAATTTTTCCGCTCTGTCTGTCGATTGTGGCAATAATTACAAACATTCCATCTTCTGCCATTGTTTGACGGTCACGCAAAACAACATGACCAATGTCGCCAACACCCAAGCCATCTACAAAAACATAATTGGTATCAACTTTTTTGTTTAAAATTTTTGCTCTTTTATTCTGAAATTCCAAGATTGAACCATTGTCTAAAACAAATATTTTTTCTTTGGGAATTCCGACTTGTTCTGCCAATTTGGCTGCTTCTTTCAAAAAATAATGATTTGCGTAAACTGGCAAGAAATAATCTGGCCTAATTTGCCTGATTATTTCTTTAATACTTTCCGTGTTGGAATGACCACTTACATGCACGTCCATTATATCGTTGTGAACAACGTTATCACATTTGCGATAGAGGCCATCTTTTAATTTTTGAATTGTTCTCTCGTTTCCCGGGATAACCGAAGAAGAAAAAATTATTGTATCGCTTTTCTTTATGCGGATAAATTTATGCTCGCCAGCGATAATACGCGATAAAACCGCATTTCCTTCTCCCTGCGCCCCGGTACAAATAATAATAATCTTATTTTCTGGATATTTATTAGTCTCGTTAACAGAAATTAATGTTTCTTTGTTTGTTTTTATATAGCCCAACTCTCTGGCTATTTCAACATTCATTTTCATGCTATAGCCATCAAGAGCAACTTTTTTGCCAATTGTTTTGGCATATTCAATAATGTCGCCAATTCTTTTTACTTGTGAAGAAAAAGTACCAACAATTACTTTGCCCTGCGCTTGATTAATTAATCTCTGCAAATTAGCATACATTTCTTTTTCCGAAACTAATTCACGACTAATATTTGTAGAACCTAAACTTTCCAGCATTAAAATTTTTGGTCGAGGCAAGGATGCCAAGTGATTGTAGGAAATTACTTGATGTGTGTCTGATTTTTTCTCCATCGTCCAATCCCCCGGATGAATTATTGTGCCATCGGGCGTATTGATTACAACGCCGACCGCATCCATAATTGAATGTTCGACATTAAAAAATCCTATTCTAAATCTGCCCAGAGTCAATCGATCGTTAACTGATTTAATTTTAATAATTTTTAATTGTTTGATTGAGTCTTTAGCATATTCTTGCATCCTTTTTTCAATTAAGGCAAGAGTTAAATCTCTGCCAATGATTGTTGGATAACCAAGTTTTTTTAAAAGTAATGGCGCAGCACCAATATGATCAAGATGACCATGACTGAAAATTACTCCCCGAATATTTTTTTCTTTCCCCTTCAAATAACTAATATTGGGAATTATAAAATCAATTCCCGGCATATCCTCTTCGGGAAATTGTATCCCCATATCCAAAATTACAATATCTTCACCGTATTCAAATACGGTCATATTTCTGCCAACTTCTTCCATCCCGCCTAAGGGAATGATTTTCAAAGTCGGTTGTTTAAATTTTTTTTGCATAGATCGGGATACCCGGATTTGAACCGGGGCTACACGCACCCGAAGCGTGCGTACTACCGTTATACTATATCCCGACAAGTCAAACTTGCTAAATTTTTTATTTTATCCAATATTTGTTTCTGATTTTTAAATCTTCTTCCTCTTTTTTGTCCTCAATTTTTCCTTTCGCTAATTTACGAAGAACTTCAAGATTTTCTTCGTTTAATTCTAAAACTCTATTTTCTAAATATTTTTTATTGTTATTTTTCGGTTCTTCGATTACCTCCGACAATAAAACATCCAAAATTGCTCCAACTTTTGGACTGGGTTCAATTTTTAGAATTTTCATTATATCCGTGCCGTTGATTTTTAACATTTTTGCAGAAATCGGGTCCTTGGAAACTTTCTCAATCATATATTCAATCGTTCTCAATCTATACGGCTTTTCTTTCGGCCTGCCCATCCCCAACCTATCAGCGACACGCAAATTTATTAAATCAACAATATTTTCTCTGCCCACCCTTTTAAGCAATCTCCTTGCTCCAGCATCGGTTAGTTTTTCGGGGTCAGATACGAACATATGATTTTTAACTAAAAGAACAACTCTATCAATTAATTTGTTGGAAAATTTTAATCTCTTTAAAATTCTATCGGTAAATTTTGCTCCAACATAATCGTGGTTGTAAAAAGTTGAATCTGGACCTTCTCCCTGCTTAGTTTCTGGCTTGCCAATGTCATGAAATAATGCGGCAATTTTTACTTCCAAATTAAATTTATGTTTTGCTGCTTCGTCTAACGCCCTTAAAGAATGTTCGTAAATATCATAAACATGATGCTTGTTTTGACTTACGCCAACACCCTTGTCTAGTTCGGGTAAAATAAATTTAAGCAAATTTGTTTGTCTTAATAAATCGATGCCGTATGCCACTTTGTTGGTTTCAAAAATTTTAATCAGTTCATCATGGATTCTTTCATTAGAAATCATCTGAATCCATTCTGCGTTTTTTTGAATTGCTTTAAAAGTTTTATCTTCAATCGTAAAATCGAGAGTACAGGCGAATCTTATCGCTCTCAGCATCCTCAACGCGTCTTCCTCAAATCTTTTATTGGCATCACCAACAGTTCGAATTATCTTCTTTTTTAAGTCTTTTTGTCCGTCAAAAAAGTCAATAATCTTAGGATTTAGAGTTTTGGATTTAGAATTTAACTCCAAGGCAAGCGCATTTATCGTAAAGTCCCTTCTACTTAAATCCTCGTTTAATGTCTTAGCAAAACTTATCTCGTCAGGGTGTCTTTTGTCAGAATATTTTCCTTCTAAACGAAACGGCGTAATTTCTACTACTTTCAAAGTTTCGTCTTTGGAATTTGTGATTACGCTTACCGTACCAAATTGATTTTCGTAAAAATTTTTAGGAAATAATTTTTGAAGTTCTTTGGGGTTAGCGTTAGTAGTGATATCCCAGTCATTCGGTTTAACATTTCTTAAAATATCTCTAACACAACCACCAACAATATATGCTTCGTAGTTGCCCTGCCTCGACCCATCGGGGCGGGTTTTAGTCAATTTTTCCAATATTAAATTAATTTCCTTTGGAATTGTCATCTAATTTAACCATACCCTAAAAACCTCTTTTTGACAAATAAAAAACTCCGTATAAACGGACATTTGTGCGCCCACTAGGATTCGAACCTAGGACCTTCTCCTTAAAAGGGAGCAGCTCTACCGGACTGAGCTATGGGCGCGTGATTTAAATAATAGATTTTTAAAAATCTTGTGTCAATTTATTATTTTGATTCTAACCTGGTGAGAAAGAACTTATTACCCCGAACTTCCCTCTGGAAAGATACAATTTGGTCTTATTTTGCTATAATATAGACAAGATCCAAAGAATAGGGGTAAAAAGTGATAAACAACTTGTAAATGCTCAATTATGAAAAAAGAACACGACAAGCTAACTACGGCTGAAAAAGAAAAGGCGGACGAAAGAATGAGGGAAACGATCCGCAAGAATTTTGACTACGGCGAAGGCGCGGAGGTTATTTTGGGTTCTAACGACGGAAAATCGGAAACGGTCAGCCACTTCTTTACTTCAAGGATACCAAAATTACAGATAAAATCAAGGAATATGGAGAAAACCCTTGACGTTGAAATGTCTTCCGTTGAAGAAGACAATCAATCACTACTGCATTTTTTGTTTAAGAAGAGTAAAGGTTAGGGCGTTCCACCTTCTCCAATAGCGCTGAAACCCACAAAAAGCCCTCGTAGGGCTTGTTTTTATGTCTATTTGAGCAAATCCCAGTTTCCCACATTTTCCAACATTTTGCCTATGAGCAATCAGATATTTTTTAAGCCCAAATCAGATATTTTCGGATATTTTACTTTCCACCATTTTCCACCATTTTTATTCCCAAATTCAACCATTTTCAACCATTTCTGCCCCTACATTTTTTCCGCCAAAATCCGCCATTTTCCGCCATTTCTGCTTTCCCCCATTTTCCCTCATTTTCACACATTTTTGTTCACCGATTTTTTATTCCAGTTTCAACGATTTTCCACGATTTTACTATGGCAGATAATTTCTTATCTTATACTTCAATTTCTCCCAAAAAGTGATTGGCATTGGGTCACTTATTATCGTGCGAACACCAACCGACTTCGGGTGTTTTTTATTACCAAAGAGAGACACCACTTTGATAACGGCATAGTATAACAGCACAACAAGCCCCCATATCACTGGGTTTGCGTCAAAGAAAAACAAGGCAGACAATATCAATCCACCAACGACTAACTCAAAAACTGTTTTTATAATTTTCATATTTCGCGTAGGTTTTTGCCGTGTCTGACGAAACAAAAAAGGTCTCCCGACACGGCTGACAACCCCTTTCGGAATTGCCCCACACCCTTTCGGGCGCAGACCTACGCGAGTAGTGCCGGTCAGAAGACCGTCTTTATCGCGTAGGTTTTATTTTTACCATACCTGCCGGAAGCCGACAGGGTTAGGTATTGTGTCCGTATTATATCTTTTTTAATCCATTTTTGAAAGTTATGAAGAATTAAACAGTAAGTGCGTCAGATAAAATCATTATCTCTTTACCTTTGCGCAATCTATAAGCATTATAGTTGAGTGAAAAATTAACAACCTTTCTGTCTTCATAAAGTGATTTTATTTCCTTTTTGTCGTCATAAGTTAAAAGCCAAAAAGCGTCCGCGTTCTTATTTAACTGCTCGGCCAACATTTCGTGGTCATTCTTTTTATAATGGTTTAAGTAAAGAGCGGCTCCCTTCTCGTAATACGGTGGATCAAGGTAAATAAAAGTGTTCTTCTTATTCAAATAGTCGTGAATTAGCTTTACTCCGTCTTTATTACAAACTGAAATTCTATTTTTGTATAACGATAGCTGGTGTATTTTTTCAGCAAGTTTCTCTTTATTAAATCTGGCGTCCATTTTGTATTTACCTTTTTGCTTTATTCCACCTATTAGTCCGCCATTCAGGATACCGGACATATTTGTCCTGTTAAGGAAAAAGGTTGCAAATCCCAATTCAAATTGTTTTGATTTAGGATCGCTATAAATAGCTTTTTGTTTTTGCCACTCTTTAATTGTTATTGGTGTGGAATGTATTTTCTTTATAAACTTATTTGAGTTAAAAATAGCTGATTTCCAAAACGAATAAATTGCTCTATCAAGATCGTTAATAACAATTTTATCTACTTTTTCCAAAAACAATAAAGCCAGACCAGCGCCAGCACCACCAGCAAACGGTTCAACGTAAACAACATTTTTTAGTCCGTGTTCTTTTATTACCTTATCAAAAAAGGGGAACAAAAAAGTTTTCCCACCGGGATACCTTAATGGACTATAATGAAATTTATGATTTCTTTTGTGGTTTATTTTTACCATTTTGTTTTTTGACAGGATTAAGAATGTAGCGGAACAATTTTTCCATTGTGTCCCACGCATTTTCAACGTCCTTATCTACGGCGAAGACACTTGGGTTATGATTGGTTGCATTAAGGAACTGTGCTGAATAGGACTTCATTGTTGTATCACTGATAATTTTCTGTGCTACTTGGGATACTTCGGTATTCTTTGCTAAATCCATTTCGTCCTTAAACGCTTTCAAAACGTCGTCCAAGAAGACATAATTTTTGCCTTTTGCTGGTTTTATCGCATTACCTTTTTGATCAAAATAGGCCTTTAATGCACATTCAAGAAAACTTCTTAATAGGTCGTGTGCGGCATTTGGAAATTTACGATAATCAATGTTTTGAAGTTCAATTAACATTCTGCGCACACCGGGAGATTGTAGAGTAAAAAGTATATCTTTCGGCGCAAGCTTCGTTCTTTTTTTAGTCAAAACAGGGAGAACTTCTGTAAAGTCCTTGCTCGTTAATACCTTGCTTGCTTTTGTTTTACCCGGAATATCTGACGTGGAAAAATTAGCAAGATACTCTTTTCTATTTTTTTCGTTGTTCAGCGCACGAGAGTCAACTACTTTCTCAACGACGTCTTGAACAACACGCTTAAATCCTTTCTCAAACTCATTTTTTCCAATTTTTACCTGAACGTCTCCGTCGCCGTCAAACTCAAAACCGAGAAATTCCCGAACATACTTATCGTCGTATAATCTTTCAAGGGTAGAAACCGGGAAGGCACGCTCGTTATGAACCTTTTTAGTTATTTGATCGGTATCATACTTAATTGATTTCGCTATCTTGTGAATGTTGATCATTCGTAAAAATTTGCCTATATCAACAGTGGGGTAATCATTCCTTAAATCCTGAACGGTTTTACCACGTCCAAGCTCTGCTTTATAAAAATATGCCTGACGTAGAGGTCTCCAAGCCCGTTTGGTGTTTTGAGTATGTTTACTTGCTAAAAAATGCCTAACTGAATTACGATCCGGTGCAATAACAACCTCCAACTCTTTTATCAAGGGGTTTGCTGTTTTAAGTATTTCTTTTATACTCGCTTCTTTTAGTGGTGCAATTTCCGGCCGTGCTAACGCTTTAAGTGCGGCAATTCTACGATTTCCGTCTATAACAATAAATTTTTTATCTTCTTTTATAACAACTGGTATCTCGTCAGGGAAAAAACCATTTGTGGCTATGCTTTCCAAAACCTGCATAGCGTTTTCGTTGGCAAAAAGGTCGTTTATAAGTGCTTCTTGTTGTGATGTCTGGACTTCAACACCTAACCTGATATTTTCGGGGTCAAGAAAAAGATCGGCTATCCCTACTTTTTGTCGTGGCCATTTATCGTAATTTGGTTTTGTAGAAGTTTTTTTCATACTTGCTAAATAAATTATATCAATTTTTTCGTATTTTTTCTATACTTATTTTATTGAATTCTTTTCATTTGCGCGATAATTTGGTTAGCCAAGTCGCGCTTATCAATCAAGAAGCTATCCCATTTGTTGCTCTCTTTCTTTTTCCGGCCAGCAACGAAACCAAGAAGGCGTCCACCGTCAAGTTGATTGGCGGACTTTAATAAATCTGGTGCTGGCACAAACCACAAATAGTCCCAAAGATCGCCTTCTTCTGTATCAAAGAAACAGAAAACAACAGCCGTAGAGTAGTTATCAACCACCATTGCGGACTTGGCGGTAGCAGTAAAAATTTCGTCCGGATTATCTCCAAAACGGCTTTTGATTTGGATATACATTGTCTTTAAGCTACCTTTTTCTTTCACGATCAAATCAATACCCTCGTCGTCTGAAATTGGTTTGTAGCAAGATAAAGTGGTATCACCATAGAGTGTTATTAACTCGGCGATCCTCGCTTCCGCAATATCACCTTTTTGCTTTGTGGAAACGTCTTTTGAAATTTTATATTTTTTCTCTTCTTTCTTAACCTCGTAGCTCAATTCTTTTATAATAGTTTGAGAGATAACTGGGTTAAGACCAAAAACTGATGGGTCAGTTTTAATGAAACGGGATTTTTCTTTCTTGGAATTTATATCTACTATAAGTTGAGCGTTCATTGTCGCTTCGGGAGTTTTGCCGGCAGTTTTAAGCCAACCACGTTCAAGCGCAATTTTTGTTATTTCCTTACTATGAAGTGGCTTATTGGCCTCTTTCAAAATTTGATACGCAATGTCCTTAAATGAGTTCATAATTTTATGAAGCTATCTCAAAAATCTTTTTGACTAACGCCGTTCGTGCATAAAAAGCCCTACTAATTGAACCGTGTCCAGCACCTTTTGTTCGCGCCTGTATCCATTTTCCGTCTTTGCCAGTCAGAGCTTCAAAACCCTGTGTGGTTAGTTTATTTCTAATAAAATCGTAATCTGCTTTTATTTCTTTTATCAATTCGTCGTCTTCCGCAAAGTCCAAGCTTGCGACCTTCAAAAGCTCGCCACTTTCAGAATTTTTTCCGTTCCATTTTACAGCGCAAAAAACAACTGCTTTTAATTTTGCCCAGCAATGACTTTCAAAAAAAGTGTGAGCTTTTAACTCTTCTGGATTTATCATTGTTATTGCCATTGTTTCTTTTGGCACAAGTTGTTTTTTTACATAATGAAAAGCAACTGATTTAAGTTCCCAAGAAAGACCATTTGGCGCTTTTGAAATGTTGGTTTGTAGTCCAGCTAATCTTTCCAAAACAAGCCCCTTCCACCCTTTGTTTTGCTTACCTGTTTCGTATGTAGTAATTCCGTGTTCCAATGCTAATTTTCTCAAATCCTTTCCAAGATATTTTTTTAAGTTTTTTATAGCTGTTGTGCGTGTAATGATTTTCATATTTATTTTATAAACTTATTTTTTATATTTTTGTCCAAATCCTCAAATCGTTTTATTGATAAATCCAAGTATTTTTTATCAGTGTCAATCCCAATAAAATTTCTTCCTAAAAGATATGAGGCGATACCGGTCGTTGAGCTTCCGGTAAATGGGTCAATGATGAGGTCTCCTTTATTTGTGCTTGCAAGCACAATGCGTTTTAATAAATTCTCTGGTTTCTGTGTTGGGTGTTTTCCATATTTTTTTTCAATCGGTTTAGGAGTTCCCATTGACCAAACTGACCTCATTTGAAGTCCGGGTTTTTTAAGCGCGTCTTCCGGCCAAGTTCCATTTTTCATTAAATCATAATTGAAAATATGCTTTGCCTTTTTGTCTTTTCTCGCCCATATAAGTGTTTCGTGGCTGGCAGTAAAAAAACGACAGCTTAAATTTGGAGAAGCGTTCGGCTTAAACCAAGCAATATCATTAAGAACGTGAAAACCAGCTACTTGAAGGGCAAAACCACATTGATAAATTGAATGATATGTCCCACTAATCCAAAGCGTCCCACTTGGTTTTAATACACGCTTAACGGCCTGTATCCATTCAAGGTGAAACTCAAAATCTTTTTTTAATCCGTTGCTTTTATCCCACTCGCCTTTATCAACACTGACGCGACGACCAGCGTGAACGGTAAATCCTCCATTTGAAAGCAGGTATGGCGGATCAGCAAAAATCATATCAACAGAATTTTCTGGAAGTCCAGCAAGAATATCCAGACAATTAGCATTGTATAATTTGAATTTCGGTTTTTCGTAATATGGTTTTTGCATAATTTATTTTTTGCGTTTGGTAAAATTAACTATATCTTCTCTGCGATAACGTCTATCTTTGCGTTCGCCAAAACGAACAGCAACAAGGATACCTTTCTTATCCCACTGTCTCAAAGTATTCGGGTGGCAACGTAGGATCTCGCACGCTTCTTTTAGTGTAAGAAGTTCCGGAATGTTTTGATTTTTTATTTCTTGTGTCATTGATTTATAACTTAACATTTGATAACATTAGTATATCAGATATAATTTTATAGTTCAACCGCTTTTTTACTTTTTATAACTTATATTTATATTCTTACCCTTATCTCTTTCTATTAACTACAAAATGACAAATCGCCAAGACACAAACGAGACATTGAGAGTTGCCTTATACATCAGGGTTTCTACCGACGAACAGGTAGAGCGTTTTGGTATTCCTCTTCAAAAAGACGCCTTAATGTCTTTGATTAAATCGCGGACTGGATTGGCTGGCGGAAAAGACGCTTTGGTTTTGGCTGGCGAAGAATATGTTTATATTGATCAAGGAATAAGTGGAACTACCCCATTAGACGAACGTCCGGAATTTGCAAGATTAAAAGAGGATATTTTATTAGCACCGGAGGGAAGCAGGCCATTTGATATAGTAGCGGTTTATAAAATTGACCGCTTTGCTCGTAAGTTAAAAATTCTTTTGGAAGTTATTGATTTTCTTGAAGGACACGATATTAAATTTATTTCTATAAACGAAAGTATTGATACGTCAACGCCTTTTGGTAGAGCTATTTTAGGGATTATCGGTGTTATTGCCGAGTTGGAAATTGAAACAATTAAAATGAGGACGCAAGCCGGCAGAGAGCAAGCTGTTAAAACAGGAGGCGTTATGGGAAGTTCGGCCTGCTACGGATTTACCAAAGACGATAGTGGACGTCATCAGATTTTTGAGAAAGAAGCAGAGGTGGTAAGAATGATTTTCCGAATGTTGGTAGTTGAAAAACAATCTGTTTATCAAATTGCCAAATACTTGGGTAAGCACAATTATCTTTCTCCGGAAGCGTCAGCGATTGCTAACAAAAAAAGAACTGGCGCAATAAAGAAGAAAAACCCTATTACTTTTTGGAGACCAGAGAGAGTTAGAATGATACTTCAAGACGAAAGATACATAGGCCATTACTACTACAATAAGGTTAAAAATGGCAAGAAATTACCTGTTGAAGATTGGAAGTTGTCTCCTTTTGTTTTACCCTTAATCGTTGATCATTATACCTTTGGACAAGCACAAAAACTTCTCACTGAATTAAAGCACAGTAGGCCAAAATCAAAGAGCGACCACGTTTATCTTTTAAGCGGTCTCTTACGTTGCGACGGTTGTTATGACCCAGACAGAGATAAGCAAGGTAGATTTCGCTGGTCTGGGGAAAGAAAAGAATTACAAAAAGGAAGCGGTAGATTTACCTATTTTTATAAATGCGGTAGAAAATTAGATAGTAAAAGTGGCGTTCCTTGTAATGTTCTACCATTGCCAGCAAAGAATGTGGAGGACTACGTAATTGAGCAAGCTAAAACTCTTTTAGCCAATCCAATTGCGGTTTATAACCACCAACAAAAACTAAAATCTACAAAGTCCGAAATAAAACACTTGAAGATAAAACAGCAAGAACTCGCTAATCTTATAAATGCCGTCCCAGAAAGAAGGAACAGATTACAGGAACAGCACGAGAATGGCTTTATGGACATCAACAAACTACGAAAAGATATTAAGGATTTAATAGAAAAAGACAAACACTATCAGCGAGAGTTAAAAGATATTGAATATCAGATTTCTCAAAATTCTCTTTCGCAGGGCTATATTGAGAGTTTGGATTTATTTTCCAAGAAATACAGTTCTGCTATGGGTAAAATATCTACCGACAGAAATGAGCTTTATGCTTTGTTGCACGAATTGATTGAAGAGATAATTGTTTATTCTCGTCCAGTTGAAGAGACAGACATAATTGCCGGTAGGCGAAAAGAGGGACAAAAAATCCCTTATCGTCTTCACATAAAACTAAAATTGCCCCAAGACATCCTCCGACAAATGCTTACTCCTGTCGGGGGTAGTTCGGGGCAAAAATCTACTTCTGGTGCGCCGTGAGGGATTCGAACCCCCGACCATCTCCTTAAGAGGGAGCTGCTCTACCAGCTGAGCTAACAGCGCAAAGTGCCCTCGGGAGGACTCG
>Ga0265297_10003682_pt1 | contig 27075 bp, 24 predicted proteins | sample Munlanlwell13791_FD_192502 | JGI IMG/M metagenome (GOLD analysis project Ga0265297, IMG submission 192502) | Leachate microbial communities from a municipal landfill in Southern Ontario, Canada - Leachate well 137-91 | ecosystem: Engineered > Solid waste > Landfill > Unclassified | place...
CTCACGAAATAATGTTAGCGGTGTAAAGTATAGGAAAAGCTGGCAGATTGAACATTCTTTTCATATTATGACGGAAGACATCCCATGCTGATGTGTAGCCGCAGTCCTCTATTGCACATATTACATGGTCGTTCATATCCTCTCCTGTTGCAAGCAGAACAGTAGCAGCTCCCATAGATATGCCATGTAAAACTATTTTTGCTTCTGGATCTGCTTTAATAATCTCATATATCCATTCAATCACATCAACGCTGTCATAATAACCCATAGTGGCATAAAGTCCTTCACTTTCACCATGTCCCCTTAAATCCGGTATCAATATATTAAATCCCATCTTGGAGTATGCTTTAGCAAATTCAACCATATGCCATCCTACTGATGTGTATCCATGCACCAGTATTACCCATTTATGTTTTGAATCGCTTTTAATGAATCTTGCTTTGAGGTTGAGGTTATCAAATGTAGAAAGATTCCAGACTGAATCAGTATTTTCATCTACCCACTTTTTTGATAACTCATGATATTCTTTCATTTTATCACTCATACTCTTATCTTTTTTTCTAAAGACATTCTTAGCTGATTTAGGAATCATTGTCACATTAAACATGAACAAACCCGCTAAAAATGATAAAATAAAGAATATACTAATAACAATTATTACAACTGATAAAATTATTTCAAAACCCATTTTGCCCTCCGTTTATAACAGAATTATATCATATGGATTTAAGTAATTTTATTATTTATCGTTAAAGTATAAAATTTTTTGTTATTAAACAAGAAATTGCTTTACATTATCATAGATGCTTGTTATACTTCCACTAATATTGATAGAGGCGCGGAAGTCATAAGTATCCATTTCGACTGTACAAGGCGGGATGAAGGATGGAAAAAGGGATAACCGCCGAAGAAGACGTAGCCTTGTATGCGTTTATCTGGTTGATTTGCAAATAGCGGACCAACTGTCACCGTAACAAGCGGTGGAGAGCTGTCACTTAGAAGGTTTAAGTAAAGGCTCGCACATGCAGCCTTTTTTTGATATAATATAACAACAGGTTGGTGAAAATAATGAAAAAGTACGACTTCGCAATAGTAGGAGCTACAGGAATGGTTGGAAGAACCTTTATAAAGGTTCTCGAAGAAAGAAATCTTCCGATAGGCAGTATCTACTTTTTTGCTTCAGCAAGATCAGCAGGCAGTTCAATTACATTTTTGGATAAAGAATATTTTGTTGAGGAACTCAATGAGCATTCATTTGACAGGAAGATCGATATCGCTTTATTCTCAGCAGGCGGTGATTTAAGTAAAATATATGCTCCTATTGCAAAGCAGCATGGTACTGTAGTAATAGACAACAGCAGCGCCTGGAGAATGGACCCATCAGTACCTTTGGTTGTTCCAGAGGTTAATAAGGAAGATATAGAAAAACATAATGGAATTATCGCTAATCCGAACTGCTCTACAATACAGGCTTTGGTTGCTGTAAAGCCATTACATGATGCCTTTAAGGTTAAGAGAATGATTGTTACTACATTTCAGTCTGTCTCTGGTGCAGGAAAAAGCGGATGCGATGAATTGGAAGATTCTTTAAGAGGCCTTCCTCCCAAGAAATTCCCTCACGCAATCGCAAATAACTGCATTCCGCACATTGACACATTTTTAGAAAACGGATACACAAAAGAAGAAATGAAAATGGTTAACGAAACAAGAAAAATGTTTCATAAAGACGATTTAAGAATCACTTGCACCTGTGTCAGGGTACCGGTTATGAGAAGTCACAGTGAAACAGTAAATTTGGAATTCGAAAAACAGTATGATCTGAAAGATGTATATGAAATATTAAATAATGCTCCTGGCGTCATGGTTGTTGATGATGTTAAAAACGCAAAATATCCATTAGCCACAGAAGCAGCTGATACAGATTCAACATATGTTGGCCGTATAAGAAGAGATGAATCTGTTGAAAACGGATTGAACATGTGGGTAGTTGCTGACAATGTCAGAAAAGGTGCAGCAACGAATGCTGTCCAGATAGCTGAGGAACTAATTAAGATTTGGGAGAAATAGAATGTTATTCAAAGGTGCTGCAACTGCAGTTATAACGCCATTTAACGAAAAAGGAATAGATTTTGACAACTTCGCTTTACAGCTAGATATTCAGATACAAGCAGGTATTGAAGCATTGATAGTCTGCGGGACTACAGGTGAAGCTTCTACAATGAGCGAACAGGAAAGATTTGATGCGATATCTTTTGCTGTAACCAGAACAAAAAAAAGAGTGCCTGTAATTGCCGGTACCGGATGCAATGATACCATGCACAGCGTTCTGTTTACAAAAGATGCATACAGAGCTGGTGCTGATGCAGTACTTGTAACTGCTCCTTACTATAACAAAACATCCAAAAGAGGTTTATTAGAACACTTTCGCGTTATATCCTCATCTGTACCTATTCCATTGATAATGTACAATGTGCCATCAAGGGTAGGTATGAATATAGATCCTGAAATTATGGTGCAGCTTGCAAAAAGCTGTAACATTATTGGTGTCAAAGAATGTAATCTTAACCAGATTGCAGATATTATCGAGACTGCACCTGATGGTTTTACTGTTTACAGTGGTGATGACTGCATTAATCTGCCTGCCCTGTCATTAGGTGCCATGGGAGTAATATCTGTACTGTCCAATGTAGTTCCTGCGCATGTAGCAAGAATGAACAGGCTGTTTCTTGAAAACAAAATTGAAGAAAGCCGTGAGCTTTTCTACAGGACGAAGAATCTAGTCAAATTACTTTTTATCGAAACAAGCCCGATACCTGTAAAAAAAGCAATGCAGTTTTTAGGTTATGATGCAGGTCTTCTTAGACTTCCTTTAGTGGAGATGGAAGAGAAAAATGCTATACTTCTTAAAGAAGAACTGCTTAAATTAGGAGTCATTAAATGAATATTCTGCTTGTAGGCTGTAATGGGAAAATGGGAAATACGATATCCAGGATATGTTCTGATAAAGAAGGTATCTTCATAACATGCGGACTGGATATATCAAAAAATGATAATCTTCCCTTCCCTGTTTTCACTGACATTAAAGACATACCTTCAACTATATCAATTGATATCGTAATCGATTTTTCACATCCTTTAGGAGTTATAAAGACAGCACAGTTCTGCAGGAATAATCACAAACCGCTTGTATATGCCACAACAGGCCTCGACAGAGCCGGAAATGACCTTCTAGATGAGCTAGCAAAGTCTGTGCCTGTTTTCCGATCAGCAAACATGAGCCTTGGGGTAAACCTGATGATTAAGCTGTGCAAACAGGCTGCTGAGTTTTTATGTAATGATTTTGATATCGAAATTATTGAGAAACACCATAATCAGAAAATTGATGCTCCAAGCGGTACTGCTCTTAAAATTGCCGATGAGATAAATAAGTCTTTAAATAATTCAATGGAATATATTTATGACCGTCATTCAAAAAGAGAGAAAAGAAATAAGAATGAAATAGGTATACATGCTGTAAGAGGCGGTAATATTGTCGGACAGCATGATGTTATTTTTGCAGGTCTGGATGAGACTATTACAATAAGCCATGGAGCATTTTCAAAAGATATTTTCGCACAAGGAGCATTACGAGCTGCACTGTTCATAAAGGACAAGCCTGCTGGGATGTACAGCATGGATGACATGATTTAGGTATAAGGATAAATACAAAAAAAGCAGGATTTCCTGCTTTATTTTTTGCTTCATCATCAAGAAACAAATTCAGTAAATTAGTATAATTTTACTTTATTAATTTTCTGTTCCTTCATAATCGGATCAAGATGTTTTTCGAGTGCAGGCCATGTAAAGAAGTTAATGATATACGAAGACAATCCAAAAAGTACAGCAATCATCACTACAGCTCCAAACAGTATATGTATCAAAAACGGAAGTATTGTCAAAGCGATAATGCCAGCAGCTATAAGCAGGTTCGGAAAGAACCTAAGTATTGCGAAAACATAGGAATATCTGTAAAGCTTCCAGATGGACAAATTATATTCCACAAGAATCTGGTATATGTACATATGCATCATTACAAACAACACAGAAAATCCTGCTATAATGAGTAACAAAGCCGTCTTCCAGAAGCCAGCCTGCAAATTTAACTGATAAAACCTGAAAGCGATTCCTAAGCAGATAGTTATGACTGTGGATATTCCCGTAACTGCCAGTGATTTCCAGAAGTATTTTTTAAATCCATCCGTAAAATCTGAGGAAAAACTGTCATCCCTCCTTACATAGCTTCTGAAAACTACCGCAATCGCTGAAGCAGCAGGCCCGAATGCGACAATAGGTACTGTAAAGAAAATTAATGTATAGGGAATCCTGTAAACCAGTAAAGCCAGCAGCTCGCCGAAATTCGAGTATCCCTGCTGGTAATCTGATACATCAATAGGAAAGAATATCTGTGAAATAAAGAACGCGTAAAAAACGATAAAGATCGTATATATGCCTAAGCATATAAGATTAAATTTAGCAATACTCCAAAACCTGATTTTCAGTATATCCATAAACTTCATGAATTTCGATTCTTTAGGTTTCTGATCTTCATAATTTGTCTTTTTTCTGCTGTTCATAAAATTACTCCTTTTGCATTGATATATTTTATACATATTTCGAATATTAATCAAGTATCGCATATTATATGCAGAAGCAGTACTTCGATAAATAAATCATTTTTCCCGTTGACAAACATTAATCAGATAGTTATAATTTCTTAAGTGAGCGGTCATGGCGAAACTGGCAGACGCGTGCGTTTGAGGGGCGCATGGGAGACCATTCGGGTTCAAGTCCCGATGACCGCACCAAAAAACGGAATCATCTGATTCCGTTTTTACTATCTGTACCAATAACATCAACCTTTGTGGACTACATCAGCAACTGAATTATCAAGGATTTCTGCGTTAATATCCTAAATAAGTATCTTATCTATTGTTTCTCTCCATATCTAGAAGGTTTTTTTTCATATCAATGCCTAAAGCATATCCTGTTAAAGACCCATTTTTACCAATAACTCTATGACAAGGAACTAATATCATTACAGGATTCTTGTTACATGCCATCCCTACAGCCCTGCTAGCCAGCTTATTACTTATAAGCATAGCGATTTCGCTATAACTCTTAGTCTTTCCATATGGAATCTTGCAAAGATGCTTCCATACAAGTTTCTGAAATTCTGTCCCATTCAATGATAGTTTAATATCAAAAACTTTCCGTTTGCCATCCAGATACTCGGCCAACTGTCTGTATGCTTCATCTGTTAGCGCAGAATGAGAATTATGGCTGCATTCATCTAATGTACAAAGTGATATCCCGCATATTCCTTTGTCATCTTCAGATACCATAATCCTACCTATCTTGGAGTAATAACAGCAGCTTCTTGACATGATTAAATAATTTCTAAAAATTCATAATCAGGTAGAACAGGAAATTTGTTAAAAGGCATAGTCTGGTACCAGAAAGCCACTGAGGAAACATCGTCCTGCAGAGCAAGATACTTACCATTGCTTCTCCATCCAAGCGCCTGCATTGTAACTTTGAGGTTATCCTCAAATCTAATCGGATCTGTTATATGCCACCTGTACATGGAGAATCTCTGCTGGCCAAGTATCTCTTTTTCGTATCTTACAGGATAAAAACCTGTATATGGTGTAGAGTATTCCTGATACTTGTCATTTTCCATGAAGCAGTATGCTCCACAGAAATAATCTTCAGTGCCTGTTCCGCATATTGTTGGGAATCGGTCATCTCCATCCATGAAAAATTTAATCTCGCCTTCTCCCCACCATCCGTTATTATTAGCTCCCCATGTCATATAGGTACCTACATAGTGGCCTTTACCTTTAATGTTATCTATTATCGTATAATCCTTTTTATATGCTAAAGGATTCTCTCTTCTGAACTGAGCAAAGAAATATGCGCAGTCATCCGGAATATCTGTAAGTGCATAATCAATCTGATAATAATGGTACGTCCTCTTGGGTCCTATATTTTCAAGTGTCACCCTGCAATGCTTTCTAAATGGCATTTCCCAATAACAGTTAAATCCTCTGGCACTGTTATTGCATATCGGCAGCGAATTAATCGGAATATGAATCGGCAGATATGCATTTGCAAAAAAATCACCTATAGGACATTCAACTGATGGATTTTCACAGTCATCCCAGTAGAATCTGATTATCGTATCACGTCCTGAGCCACCGCTAGTAATCCATATATGCTTAATAGCTCCAGGTCCTTCTATGTCTGCAATTTCCACAAGATCTCCTGGCTGTAATACTATTGACGGTGATACTTTCCAGCCTAATCCGCCTAAATCTGATGCGGCATTAGCCCCGGTACCTTCTACTGCCATACCGCCTTTCCCTTTTTCACCTTTAAAATTCTCTGCGCTTATTGATCTTGATTTTGCATCTGACAGCTTGGTCAGGCTTGATAAATCACTTCCTAATCCATTATACATGTCTACCTCCGTAAATATAATGATATGCTCCTTTTAACATAAAAATGTTAAGTATATATACCTATACCAGTATAATCAATTATCCTCACATATATCAACTATAAAATCAAATATGCAGTTTTTTTATTAGTTCATTCTGTAATTTCTTATTTCCTGATAAAAGAACTAATGCTATTATCACAGGAACTATGGAAGCAGCTACTATATAAGACCATGAGAATTGTATTGTAGCATTTACAAAATAGTCTACTGTACCTTCAACAACAAGACACAGTACAATAACTGTAATAAGCGATATCGAAGTGGTTTTAAGTTTACCCGGTTTTTTTCTGTTAACAATAAATATTATTATAAATAGAAGCAACATAACAGTAATGCATACAGGTAAGGCAATAGTTAAAAACCAGCGCATTCCAGATAATGCCAGCGCTATAAGCAGAAGATAAAGGGTAGCTGATAAAAATATCAGGAAAACATGAATTAATGGCCTTTTCTTTTTCAATGTCATGGGAAATATGAAAATCATCCATAACACAAGACTTCCTCCGAATACATAATACATCCAGTATATTCCTGGTGAATATATTAGATTTATTACAAGGCAAGCTACATTAGGTATGATCAGGATGACAGACAGGAGCATTGCAAAGTAACCTGTATTCAACTGTGAAACTTCTGACTTCTCCTTTGGATAGGGAGGAATTTCATCTTGCTGCTCAATCATTACCTCTGTGTTGCACAGAACACACTTCTTTGCGCTTTTATCAAGTTCAACACCGCATTTTACACAATAAGGCATATCTTCACCTACTCTCTGTTACTTTCAATTTTAACTGGAATCCCCTGTTTTATTAAATATGTGAAAAAGAATCTTTCAATATCTGTTTCTTTTATCTTACTGGTAAAATTCAAAACCAGCGTATCATTATAACTGACAACAGCAAGGTAGGGGGTACGTATCTTTGCGGCTCCCAGAATGAATTCAAATCTGTTTACATGTTCCTGCATCTCACAAGGCAGAGTTACACTCCCTACATTGGAAAGAAGAGTGGAGATTGGCCTATACCCAATAGTGGAATGAGCAATGGACATTAAGAAGTTCTTTAAAAACAAAGGAGCCACCCTAATAAATATATATTTTTCAATTATGACATTCTGTGTCATCATTGCATTAAGCGTTTTTTTATTCAGATTAGCCTTCATAAAATACTGAATTTGCCTTAACATCTCCTCGAAAGTGTATTCTCCGAGTATTGTATCGATTCCCGGGTTCAAAAACAGGGAAAAGTTCCTTTTTGTGTTACTTTTAAAATAGTTCCTTAAGTTAACAGGAATAGACACTGCAATCCTTGTAGGTTTTGTATAAAGCCCTTCTTTTTCTTTTTGCTTATAAAAAGAATAAAGCAGTAAAGCTGAAAGGAATTCAGTAATTGTAGAATTATTTTTCTTTGCCAGCTGTTTTATTTTCTCTAGAGAAGTTATTCCAGTGATAATCGAGATATCATTGTCATTAAGCTTAGTGCTTTTCATGTGGTATGCTTTTGGTTCTTTTGCTCTTCCTCTTTGTTTGGAATCTGCATACTTCGCAAAAGAATCCTCAAATTCCTCAATATCCGGTTGTTCATCAACATCCAGAATTCCTTCTTTTGCCGGTATTTCATACCCTTTTAGCTTTAAATACTGGGCAACTAATGTCTTTAGAAATACCATAGCTCCTGTACCATCAGTCAGAGAATGGAAGTAATCAATAGCTATCCTTTTATCATAGTAAAAAACCCTTAGCAGAAAACCATTATTGTCCTGCCAGCTTATCGGAGCGCATGGATTATTGATATCAGGTCTTACTGTAGGTCTTTTTCTTGCATTTGTTTCAAAATAGTACCAGAAAAGACCTCTTCTCATTCTGATATTAAAACTGGGAAATCTCTTTATTGTTGTAGCAAGAGCCTCTTGAAGGATAAATGAATCCACTTTCTCCTTCAGTGTGACGCTCAATCTGAACATACCTGACCATCTTTTGGTATTTGCTGCTGGATATATCTTAGCAGCATTATCCAGTTTGAACCAGTTTTTCTGTTTTTTTTCTTCTACTGGCCGCAACATTTCTTATATTTTTTACCACTGCCACAAGGACAAGGGTCATTCCTTCCCACTTTATCACGGACTGCAGTATGGTCAATAGTAAACTGTTTCTTTATATCAGCTCTTTCTTCCTTTGACATTATGCCATCCCATTCATCAAGAGTGTACAGCCATTGAGCTTTTGCATTAAGCATATTGTAATATAGCTTATGAAAGTCAATTTCACAATCTAGTACCGTATCAGATTCCAAAGCTTCAACATCAGCTTTTTCCTTTAGTGAAGTATTTATCCCATCAATGAATCCAGCAAATACCCAGTCTTCCATATTAAATCTTCCAGATAATTCTTCCACAGATCCTTGTAGATACGGATTCTTTTCTCCTAAAATAGCCTTGTATGCTGATGTCTCTGTTTCCAGATATGTGTTATAGAATTCGGCAGCATCCTTAGATTCCAGTTTTTCGTTCCATTTGTCTATTATGCTCATATTTTACCTACACTTTTTCGTTTATCTCTTTAACTATCCTGTTTTGGAACTCTTCTAAAAACATTGTTCCGATATCTCCGACTTTTCTTACTCTCACAGCCACCTGGTTATTTTCCATCTCCTTATCACCAACAACAATCATATATGGTATTTTTTCGAGTTGGGCTTCCCTTATCTTATATCCTATTTTTTCAGAACGGAAATCGCATTCAACACGGATATCATTTGCCATCAAAATATCCCTGATTTTCTGTGCATATTCTGCTTGTCTGTCGGTAAGAGGAAGTATTTTAACCTGGACTGGTGATAACCATACCGGGAATGCTCCTGCATAATGCTCTGTCAGTATCGCTATAAATCTTTCAATAGATCCGAACAGTGCTCTGTGAAGCATTACTGGTCTGTGTTTATTACCATCTGCTCCCATATAGGTCAGATCAAATCTCTCCGGCATCTGGAAGTCCAGCTGGATTGTTCCGCACTGCCATGTACGTCCGATAGAATCCTGTATATGGAAGTCTATTTTTGGTCCATAAAAAGCTCCATCGCCTGGATTGAGTTCATATTTCATATTTAAGGATTCCAGAGCTTCCTGTAAAGCATTTTCAGCTATATCCCACTGTTCCTTTGTTCCCATGGAATTTTCAGGTTTTGTTGATAATTCAACTTTATATTCAAAATTGAAAAGACTGTATATCTTTTCCATAAGATTGATAACGCCGACTATCTCCTGCTTCATCTGATCTTCTGTCATGAATATATGCGCATCATCCTGTGTAAAACATCTGACCCTCATTAATCCATGCAATGCGCCTGATAGCTCATGACGATGAACCAGGCCTAATTCTGCTGTTCTCAATGGAAGATCCCTGTAAGAATACATGCGGCGTTTAAAAGCAAGCATTCCTCCTGGACAGTTCATTGGTTTTATTGCGTAATTCCCTTCATCTATAGTTGTGAAATACATATTGTTCTTATAATGATCCCAATGACCTGATCTGTGCCATAATTCTTCATTAAGTATTATTGGCGTTTGTATTTCACCATATCCTGCTCTTTTATGCTCTCTTCTCCAGTAGTCAATCAGCTGGTTTCTTATTTCCATGCCTTTAGGGAAGAAAAATGGGAATCCAGGACCCTCTTCGAATATATCATATAAATCAAGTTCTTTGCCAAGCTTCCTGTGATCTCTCTTTTTTGCTTCTTCCATTTTATATATATATTCATCCAGCATTGCCTGTGAAGGAAATGAAGTCGCATAAAGCCTTTGTAACATCTTGTTTTTTTCATCTCCGCGCCAGTATGCACCTGCAACAGACAGTATCTTTACTACCTTCACTTTTCCTGTTGATGGAAGATGAGGCCCGGCACAAAGGTCTACAAAATCGTTCTGCCTGTAGAAGGAAATATCTTCATTTTCATCTAAATCAGTAACAAGTTCGTACTTGTATGGATTGTTCTTAACAAAATCCAAAGCTTCATTTTTAGGCAGAGTAAATCTTTCTATTGGATAATCAGCTTTAATTATCTCCTCCATTTTTTTCTCTATTAATGGAAAATCCTCATCTGTAAATATGTGATCTGTATCAAAATCATAATAGAATCCATTATTTATTGAAGGACCTATTGCAAGTTTTGTCCCTGGAAACAATGATGTAACCGCATGGGCCATTATGTGGCTTGAAGTATGACGATACACATGGTCAGCTCCTTCATCCTCAAATTTTAATAAAAGCAGATCAGAATCCTGTTTAATAGGATCAGTCAGGCTTCTTACATTTCCATCAATCTTTGCTGCAACTACTGACTTCGCTAATCCTTTTGATATGTCAGAAGCGACTTCCAGAGCTGTTACAGCTTTTTCATATTCCTTAATTGATCCGTCTGGCAGTTTAATCTTTATCATTCCAATTACCTCCTTGTATACCTTGCGAATCTTTAAAAAAAAACTGCCCTGAATATATCATTCAGGGGCAGTATGTTCTTCCGCGGTTCCACCCTGATTAGCCATATGGCCATCTCAAGTGATCTTATCGTGATCTTACGGTTCTGTTCAGGGAGCGGTATTTCGGTGTTTTTTTAAAGGATTTCAGCCTCGTCCTTTATCTCTGCATTCTTCACTTACTTTTTATCCCGTCATTACAGCACAATCTATTATTTTCACAATTTTACCACTTAAAAAAATAATATGCAAGTTATTTTTATTTTCACTTATAACTTCACATTTTAATATGAACAATAATATCTGCAATATTTTACTAATTGCATTAAATAAGCTTTTCCTTATCAAATGACTTAAGCCATTCTCTTGCTGTCATAGCGACTTTCTTAAGCGCGCCTTCTTCAAATGGGCTTTCCAATCCAGCAGAACTGACAAGTCCCTTAAAAGTATCCTTTCCTCCTCTTGAAGTCATTGATATGTATTTATTCCAAGCCTTTTTGTAATCCTGCTGGGATTCTGCCCAATACTCTAATGCGACAGTCTGTGCAAGACAGTAATCAATATAGTAAAAAGGACTTGAATATATATGATGCTGCCTCTGCCAATATCTTCCATCCTCAAAGAAAGGCATCCCTTCAGTATTCAGATATGGCATATATTCGGCTTGCAGCTTCTTCCATACCCCTTTTCTTTCATCAGGAGTAAGATCTGGTTTTTCATATATTATATGCTGGAAATAGTCAACAATTGTCCCATATGGTATGAAGGTAAGTGCACCGCTTAGATGCGCATATTTATACTTATCAGACTGTTCCTCGAAAAAAAGCTGCATCCATGGCCATGTGAAGAATTCCATAGACATAGAATGTATTTCGCATGATTCCAGAGTTGGAGATCTGTAATCCCCAATTTTAAAATCTTTCGCAAGATAGGAGGCAAAAGCATGGCCTGCTTCATGAGTCAGCACATCTATATCACCTGATGTTCCATTAAAGTTAGCAAAGACGAAAGGTGCTTTGAATTCCGGTAAGCTAGTTGAATAACCTCCGACTACCTTGCCTTTCCGGCTGATGACATCAAATAACTCATTATTAAGCATGAAGTTCATGAATTCCTCTGTTTGAGGACTTAACTCTGCATACATTTTTTTACCCTGGGCAAATATATGCTCAGGATCTCCCTTTGGTACAGCATTTCCTGACATAAATTCCAAAGGATCATCGTAAAGCATAAACTTATCAACATTAATCCTGCTCTTCTGCTCATTTTTCAAGTCACTTGCAATGGGTACTATGTACTTTTTTACATATTCACGGAATTTCTGGACATCCTGTTTGGTATAACTGTTTCTCATCATACGGTAGTATCCCAATTCCACAAAGTTTTCATAACCCAATTCTCTTGCCATTTTAGTCCTTATTTTTACAAGCTCATCATAAAGACTGTCAAGCTTATCGCTGTTCTTCAAGTAAAATCCAGCTTCTGCTTCATATGCGGCTTTTCTGACTGCCCTGTCCATATTCTGTTTATACTTACCTAATTGTGACAGATTTACTGTCCTGTTATCAAACTCAATCTGTGCGCTTGCAAGAAGTTTGTCATATTCATTAACCAGACGATTCTCTTCCTGCATATGAGGTATTATTTTCGGATTGAAAGCTTTCATGTTAATTTCTATATTGAGAAACAGTAATTCACCTAATTCAATTTTAAGCTGTTCTTTGAATTTTGAATTATATAAAGCAAGTCTGAATCTTAAATCCACATCCTGGATTTTTGGCATTACTTCATCATAATATTCCTTTTCCGCTACAAAAAAACCATCTTCTGTATTCAATGTAAATTTGATGTAAGACAGGGATACAGCAGTATTTATCTTATCGGAAAATCTGTTGTACTCGTAAAATACATCAAGCGCTTGAGAAACATCTTCTGCATTTTCCATTTTATCCAAAAGCTCTTTTGCTTTGGCTTCAATCTCCTCATAAGTAACCCGTTTATACGGCATTTCAGAAAATCTCATTTTTTATCTCCAATCATATATATTGCTGCCTCGTAAGGCCTAAGAAGCTCGTGGCTGTCTTTGTAGTTAGATATTATTTTCTTATAACTTTTCCTGATTACATCTGTTCTTCTCTTCTTGTTAGTATCTAATAAATTTATTTCTATATAGAAACATGCATCTTTGTCTTTTCTTCTAAAACAGAATGTATCTGCATCGTTATTACTAAGCGTAAAATCACCGTAAATCAGTGTTTGGTTATCCTTTCTTAAAGTGATAAGGGACTTCATATAATTTAGAATGGATTCCGAATCTTCTATCTGTTTTTTCACATTATATCTCATATAGTCATTTGAACAGTCTATCCATGGTCTTACATCAGAGAATCCGCCATATGCAGCATCTTCCCATTGCATAGGTATCCTAGCATGGTCTCTAGTTCCCGGTGCGACTTTCTTGATGGCGTCCTGTTGCGTCATACCCTCGCCTAAATACATATTATACATATTTATTGCTTCAACATCCCGAAAATCCGATATATCCCTGAATGAGGTATCAATCATGCCTATTTCCTGACCTTGATAAAAATATGGAGTCCCTCTTAATGTAAGCATCAATGTGATGACAAGTTTTGCTACGACATCACGAAAAGATTCCTGTTTGGTTATCCTTGATAAAAATCTAGGATTATCATGATTTTCAAAAACAAGAGCCGGCCAACAACCATCTTTGAACTCAGTCTGCCATTTAATCAGCAGTGGTTTAAGCTTTCTTAAATCATACTTATATGAATCATATCTTCCTTTGCCCGGATTATTTAACTGGTCAAAATTAAATATCTGGTCAAGTTCCTTTCTGGATTCGCAAGTCATCATTTTAGCCGCTTCAAGACCGATTCCTGCACCTTCTCCGACTGTGAAAGCATCATACTTATCAAAGGTCATCTTACGCATTTCACGAAGATATTCATGCAGCTTGGGTCCGTAAATCATATGCTCATAACCGACAGCCCCGACAAGATTGGACAATAATTGCACACCATCAGGGAGGCCTGGTGTCTTGGAAATCAGGTTAATCACATCCAGCCTGAATCCGTCCACTCCCTTTTCCAGCCATCTGTTTATCATCTGATAAATATCCTTGCGCATATGTTCATTTTCCCAGTTTAAATCCATCTGTTTCTTCGAAAAGACATGAAGGGCGTATTCATCCAAATTGGGATAATAGTTCCAGGCAGATCCTTTAAACGCAGAAGTCCAGTTATTAGGAGGCCTGTTCCCTTTCCCCTCCTTAAAGATATAGTAATCATGATATTTTGATTCCTTACCTTTTAATGCTTCCTGAAACCAGAAATGCTCATCTGAAGTATGGTTAATTACAAGGTCCATGATAAGCTTCATGTTTCTTTTATGTATTTCCTGCAACATAACATCAAAATCATCCATGTCGCCGAATTCTTTCATGATTTTCTCATAATCCCGTATATCATATCCATTATCATCGTTAGGTGAATCATATATTGGTGATAACCAGACAGCATCTATACCGATATCCTTCAGATAATCAAGTTTTGATGTTATACCGTTAAGATCGCCAATACCATCATTATTAGAATCCTTAAATGATCTAGGATATATCTGATAAAATACTGCGTTTTTCCACCATTGCTTTTTTTCTTCAGAGACTTTACATTCAAGCAACTCAGGTTCGCGGTTAAGAATATCAATAAGAGTGTCTAAAAAATCATCGGTAATCAGATTTTTAGTAAGAGAAGGAAGATTTCTCAGTTTTATGTTCCCTACTATAGGATTTCGAAATAATACCGGATCCTTGCCTGACATGTACATCAGTAACTCCATTACATCTTTACCAAATGGTGCATTAAAAAGCGTCTTAATCTTGCTTTGTTTTGTATACATGGCAGATCTCCTTCTTTTTCTAATTTTAGCATCATTAGTGATTGTTATCAAATACATATATCACATTTAATAGTAAGTTATATAATTAATTCATAATTTTGGAAGGAGATTATGATTCTGCAAACAGCGGAATCATATAAATGTTTTATGCTTTTAAGTAAAAATCAGACAATACATATGATTGGTGATTCAACATGCTGCAAGTGGCATCTTTAAACTAATCAACATTCTCCTTTATTGTATAACAGTACTCATACTCTAAGCCTAATTCATTTATAGACCCTGCATATTGGCTCGCAACATCTGAAGGTGCAAAATACTGTCTTAAATATCTTGTCAAAGATTCCATGTCCGCATCGCTTCTTGTCTCTATAGTTATAGACTCAATGTATTCGTTTTTATAGGCTTCTTTTTCATACTTACTATTATTACCCACATATGTTATATATATTACATCATACTGATCAGTCGAATCCTCAGGTAACTCGTAATAACCTATTGCCGTAAATGCAACGTATAACCTGTTAGTGCTGTTTTCATCTGTTGTATATAACTCTAAAACTTGTTGGTCTGTTGTTAAATAATGTCGAACGGCTTCAAACATTGGTGCAGGCACTATAGCATATCCCTCCATAGCGCCCCCTCTTTGTGTAGCACGACTTACGTAATCTTCCTCCCTTTGTACAACAAGATCTTTGTTTGTGTAGTTGCTGTAAAAATATATCTCACTGTTCTTCTTATCACTTTTTATTTCACTAATACTTGTAATAGCCTGATGATAAGGCGGTAGCGGATAATCCATCCAAATGTTGTCTTGCGACCTCCCTAAAGTCATCAGCTTTAAACCATAAGGCTGATAATTCGTTCCCGAAGAGTAATCAGCTGGATTTACTCCTTTTCTACCCGTACTTATAACTATGTCAGTTATGAATTTAGCATAATCGAAGTAATCTTTTACGAATGCATCGCCATATAAATGCGACATCTCCAAATTTTCTTTCCCGTCTATCCTGGAAATGGTTATAACATTCTTTTTAAAGTCTGTGTCTTCCTCAATATATACCGGCTCTAAACCCACAGTGTTAATAAACATATATGGATAGGTTTCATTAAGCCTGTTTATCCTCTTCGTATATTGTGAAAGCATATTATAGTCAGCGAATATACTATTTAAATAAAATACAAAATCGGTAAGATCTTTATTTTCATCTACATCAATCTCCATACGGTCAATATGATTTGATACATCAAAATTTACTCCTGCTGCTGCCCTGCTAAATGCCGCAAAGGACAGGTATAAAGCATCATATTCATTGTCTGTTGTATATTCCCCTATTATCTTGAAGTTATCAAAAGTATTTGTTTCGGAATTTTGCATGTAAATAACCTTTTTACCATCAGATAATCCGGCTTTAATATGTTTACTCAAGGTAGAGGGAATAATAGCATAATTCTGAAGGTAGTCTTCAAGCAAATCCTCAGTATAGCCTTCATATAATGTGATCTTACTATCTTCTTTATCTGCAACTATACCATTTAGCGTAGTTATACCTTTACAATACTTTAACGAATTAATAACTCCCTTAACTTCCTCACTGTCCGCATTAGCAAAGACGCCTTCATAGTTAGACATCTTAAAGCCTGCATCACCAATCGTATATCTTACGGATGAAATATTAAGACTGACTATTTCGTCTTCAAATCTCGATCTGTCTGTCATTATAAGCATAGCATATTTGTATGGCATATTTAGCGGTTCTTGACCGTCCACTCTTCTTATAGCTATGTCACTGTTAAATGTCGTTGTATTAAAACCCTCCAACAGTTTTTTTGAGCTGTCACAAGACACTGACAACAATGCTGTTATAACAATCACTATTAAAATAGCTATGGTTATACCTGTTTTTTTCATTTTTTCCATACTGTTTGTTTTATCCAATCATCGGTTAAGGTGATTGAATCCTCCTTTCTCTCGAACTTTTCTGAGTAATTCCTTATCATTCATAGCATATCTAAATTAAGAACTGTGTATTTGTGTCCATACTGCTTATTTTTCGTCTTGCATTCATAATGCAGAAACATCGATTTCTCGCTTTATTACTTTTATTATAACACATATTTTTTTTTGTCAACTTTTTCATATCTAACGAAAAATCAGATTCTCAATTGGATGCAACAGTTACTGTTTTCAATCAGTCTTTTCTCAATATTTTAAATACAGCAACATAGTGATATAATTTACTAAATATATTTGAGAGGAGATTATGATTTTGTCTTGGGCATTATCATTGCTTGGACACTGTCATATAAATGATTTATGTTATTAGAAAAAAATCAAAAGATACTCATGATCGGCGATTCAGTAACCGATTGCAACAGGAGAGAAGAAAATACTGCTTTTTTAGGTAACTCATATCCGCATTTAGTAGCATCTGAACTGTATCTGGAATATCCTGATATGAATATTGAGGTTATAAACAAAGGGATTTCAGGTGATACTTCCAAGATGCTTATAGACAGATGGAAGGCAGATGTTCTGGATAATAACCCTGACATACTTACAATACTGATAGGTATAAACGATGTTTGGAGACATTATGACTGTCCAGACCCTTCAAAAAGAGTATCAAAAGATGATTATATAAAGAATATGCGGTTAATGATAGAAAGCTTAATACACACTGCAAAAAAGATTATTATATTATCTCCCTTTTATCTTGAAGAGGATATGACAAAACCTATGAAAGCGCAAGCAAACGAGTATATAGATGCTTTAAGACAGCTTGTGAAAGAATATGATGTTATTTTTATTGATCTTCAAAAAGAATTCGAAAAGCTCATGAGAAAATATTCATTTGATCAGCTTACCTTTAAGTCAGATAAGATTCATCCTACAATGTTCGGACAATATGTAATAGCCAGATTAATACTGAACACCCTTAAAAAATAATAGGTATTATTCAAATAAAGGGGTTGATAAATATCTCTCACCAGTATCGGGAAGAATAACAGCAATGTTCTTCCCTTTATTTTCATGCTTTTTTGCGATCTCAATTGCACCGGCAAGTGCAGCACCTGAAGAGACTCCGCACAGTATACCTTCATCACGGGCAAGATTCTTAGTCCATATATATGCATCTTCAGTTTTCACAGGAATTATTTCATTTATCAGGCTCATATCGAGCACATCAGGAATGAATCCTGCTCCTATCCCGGATATTCCATGTCTTCCTGGTATACTACCTTTTAAAACCTGTGATTCAAATGGTTCTACTGCAACTATATGCACTTCTGCATTTTGTTCTTTGAAATATCTTGCACATCCGGTTATAGTACCACCTGTACCTACACCTGCAACAAAAATATCTAATCTTCCTTCAAGATCCTCCAGTATCTGTTTTCCAGTTATTTTCTCATGAATCAGAGGATTATATGGATTCTTAAACTGGCTTAATGAAAAAGCTTCGGTAAATTCAAGTGATTTGTCTATTGCGCCTTTCATTCCAAGAGCTGTATCTGTAAGAATGACTTCAGCTCCATATGCTTTAAGAAGCAACACTCTTTCCCTGCTTGCATTGGCAGGCATACAGATAATAAGGCTGTATCCTAATCTTGCGCAAATCATAGCTAGAGCTATACCCGTATTACCGCTTGTAGCTTCAACAATTGTTATCTTTTCATTGTTCTTGACTGCTTTTAAGTATCTTTCATCCTGTTGGAGTCCCATAATCAACGAATATGCCGTCCTGTCCTTTACGCTTCCGCCAGGATTGAAACTCTCTATTTTTGCAAATATATTCGCCATAAGCAAATATTTCTGCTTTAAAGCGCATAGCTCAACTAATGGTGTCTTGCCTATAACATCAAGTATCCCTTTATAAACCGTCATATATTATTCCTCCTCCAACTACTCTGTCATTTTCGTAAAAAACTGCTGACTGGCCCTTAACTGCGGCTCTGACAGGCTCATCGAATATTACCTTTATTCCATCTTCAACAGTAATAATCATAGCGCTTACAGCAGGCATGGAATTCCTTATCTTTACCATTACATGCATCAGTTCAGGTAAGTTTTTACGACAAATCAGATTAATATCACTTATCATAAGCTCTTTAGAGTAAAGATCCTCTTCATTACCTAAAACAACCTCATTTTTTTCGGCATTTTTACCTATAACATACATTCTTTTATTAAAGCCTTTATTTAATCCTCTTCTTTGGCCAGGAGTAAAATGAATATGATTTTCTCCCTTGCCCAGTACATTACCCTGTTCATCTGTGAATATGCTTTCCTTGTAAATACCCTTCTTATGTTCTTTAATAAAATCGGTATAATCCATTCCCTTAATAAAGCATATATCCTGGCTTTCCTTTTTGTCCTTCACCGGCAGACCTATCTTATCAGCAATTTTTCTTACCTCTTCCTTATTCATGTCAGCTATCGGAAATAGTATCCTGCTTAACTGCTGCTGATTGAGCTTGTACAGGAAATATGACTGGTCTTTTCTTTCGTTCTTTGATTTATAAAGACAAAAACACCCTGAGTGTTCGTCGAATTTAATATTCGCATAATGGCCTGTTGCGACATAACTGATACCCAGACTGTCAGCCTTATCGATAAGGTGTTTGAATTTAAAGGTGCTGTTACATAATACACATGGATTCGGTGTATCTCCTTTAATATATGAGTCAATGAAGTAAGCTTCTATCGAATTTTTGAACTCTTCCTGTTTGTCTTCAATATATAAAGGAATATTAAGCATAGATGCAATATCTGCAGCATCTTTAACGGACGCTTTATGGTTTTCAGACATGATATATGTTACTGCGTGGACATCATATCCTTCAGTTTTCAGAAGATATGCAGTTACAGCGCTGTCAACACCGCCTGACAAGCCGATAAGTACAGATTTCTTATGAATATCAGTCAACAGTTGCACCAATATTTGTGAATGTGCCCTCAATATATGCTAATCCATCCGATATTGTGAAGGACTTCAAGTCTTTCAACATCGGTAATTCAAGACTTATAGTTTGACCGATATATTGCGAAACAAATGATCTGACATCTCCGCCAAGATTGAACAGGTTTATGAAATTCATAACATGTACATCCTTAACATATATGTCATTAATCTTCAACATAAGCTTACCGTCAGGTGAAACACCCTCAATAGAGATATATAGCGTGAACTTAGTGTTTGATAGTACTGATACTGCAACATCAGGCAGATTTGCGGTATTCTTCAAAGCCTGACCATCTATATAGATATCGAAATGAACAGTATTATCAGGCTGCATGTTAAATTCAATGCTGTTTATGTACATCGATTGCAGATATTCTTTGGAAATATTCATCATCGCAGTTACTTCTTCCGAAGTAAATCCTACATTTTCTACTCGAATTGGTTTATCAATATTCAATATTGCTTCCTCAACTGATGAATAACCGCTTAGCTGGTCATTACTGATTCCCATCTTGGCAAACATGCTGAAAGTACCTTTATCCACATCAGGTGCTTCTATAGGCTTATTTAAATTATCTGCAATCCTATTCATTGATCTTCCAATACAAAAACCACTTGCTGCTCCTATTGATACAATAAGCAAAACTATAACTAAAATCCATATCCTGTTCTTCATTGAATCCTCCTTAGAAAGCCAGATTCATATCTATTTCACGAATCTTTCCATGGCATTTCCGACACACAGATTATATATCAGTTTTTTTGCCAATTCAATCGGGTACTCACCAAAATCTGTCCAGGAACCTACTACAGAACATAAAATCCTTCTATAGTAATCATGTCGGGCATACGACAGGAAACTGCGACTGTCAGTCAACATTCCAAGACTAGACCCCAGACAAGATAATGAAGCAACTTTCTTAATATTTTCCACTATTCCTTCATAATGATCCATATGCCACCATGCAGCTCCAAATATTACATCTCTGAATGAACCACATGCTGTTAAGGCTTGATAGTATGATGCAGGATTTAAAATATACACTATAGTCTTTGCAAGTTTGTCCTGTTTATCCATTTCGTTAAGAATTTTTGAAAAAGCTATGCCATCCAATGGATTAGATGATATATCGCAGCCGCAATCCGGACCGACAGTATCAAAAAGCCTTGAGTTTGTGTTTCTATAAACTCCTGTATGAATCTGCTGGGTTATCCCTCTTTTTTTATACTCCGAGGAAAGATATATAAACATGTATCCAAGAAACTTCTCATAATCGTCTTTTTCAATCTTTTTGTTCAAAAGAGCTAATTTGAAAGTTTTATCGGCAGTATCATAATCAAAATCAGGAGACGCAGTATATTGAATTCCCACATCGGAAAGGCTGCACCCATTTGCAATGAAATAATCCATCCTTTTTGAGATAGCTATACATAAGGATTTAATATCAGTTATATCTGTTCCAGATACTTTTTTAAGCATGTCTATATACAATGGGTAATCTGGCCTTGTTATTAATAACACATTGTCAGTCCTGAATGTAGGTGCGACCTGCGTTTTGAATGATTTATCCTGTTTAATAAGCTTATGGTATTTCAAATCATCTGTTATATCATCTGTTGTGGCGATATAAATCACATTCGAAGAGGTTATTAGCTTTCTTGGGCTGAGTTCCTTTTCCTTTATAACTTGATTGGCTTTATCCCATATTGTTTGTGCATTATCAGCTGATATAGTAATATCTGTATCAAAATAATTTTTGAGTTCCATTGCTGACCAGTGAAAAAGCGGATTGCCTGGAGAGTTCTCTATTGTCCTGCAATATGAGAAGAATTTGTCTTTCCAATCGGCTTTTCCTGTTATGTATTCCTCATCAATACCAAAAGCCCTCATCAGCCTCCATTTATAATGATCCCCGCCAAGCCACATTAAACCGATATTATCAAATTGCTTATCCTCATAAATTTCTTTGGGGCTTAAGTGACAGTGATAATCCACTATAGGCAGATTCTTTGCTACCTCGTCATATAGCAGTTGGCCTGTTTTAGAATATATATATTGTGTTTTCATAATTCATTCCTTATCTTCTACATGTCCTTGAATACGCTGTATTATCATGTCAAGGGCAACTAGATTATATCCGCCTTCTAAAACAATTATATCAGCATTTCTTTTAGAAGGTTCTACAAACTGCTCATGCATAGGTTTTACAGTTGATAAATATTGTGTCACTACAGAATCAAGGCTTCTGCCTCTTTCCTTTACATCACGCAAAATCCTTCTTAATATTCTGACATCAGGATCAGTATCGACATAAATTCTGATATTCATCATATTGAGCAGTTCAGGATTCTGGAATATAAGTATTCCTTCTACAATTATTACTTTTGTAGGATTTATTTTACGTGTTTGTTTAGTCCTTGTATGTTCGGAAAAAGAATATATGGGGCATTCAATGCTGTAACCTTTTCTTAACTGCTCAAGATGGGAAATGAGAAGATCGGTTTCAAAAGAATCAGGATGATCATAATTCATCTTGACCCTCTCCTCGAAAGGTATATCATCTTGAGATCTGTAATAATTATCGTGGCTTATTACACTTACATCATTACCGAATCTTTCTTTGAGCCTGCTTGTAAGTGTTGTCTTTCCGCTTCCTGTCCCTCCTGCTATTCCAATAATAAGTATATCCATAATAAATGTCCTCTTTAATTTCCTCAGGTTATTCAGGGTTCATTAAGTAATGTGTTAGGTCCGTAAAATCCTTCCGGTTGTACATATGATATTGCTCTTTCATATATTCTGTATTTATCCGATACGTAGAAATTTCTCTTCTTACCGTCAAGACGTGTTTCAAGGTAAACCGCCTTACTGCTTGGTACCGGAATTATAACTATATAATTCATTTCATCCACTTCCACTGCAATCACTTCATTATCAGAATAATAGGGAATTTTGCGTACTCTGTCTCTCTCACTGATTGTAAACAGTTTATTGCACATTACTTCAAAATTCACGCTGTTAATCAGTACTGTTTTATCGTCATAACGCGCTGTAGCGCCATTTTGAATGCCGTTACTAGTAAACGACACTATATGCCTCTCATACTGATAAAAGTCTACTCTTGAGCCTATAAGGCATCCGAAAAATACAAGAGCTGCAAGGAACAATATAAGAATTATCCATGTAACATATTTCATAACATCACCTGAACCAGACATGTATGCAGAATAAAATGAATAAGAAACCAAATAGACCGATTATAAGGGCAACTGTAACACCAGCTAAAATAGCATAAAAAGTTACAGATAGTGTATCCTTAACTGATAAGGGCTGGCCTTTTTCATTATTCACATTCTGTTGTCTGACGCCTTTTTGATACCAGGGCATCCCTTCTACGTTCATAGGGGCTATTACCCTTCCATCATCATCGTCATACTTGTTTTTCTTTAACATCTCTATTTGTCATAAAGATGACAGCACACCACATGCCCGTTCCCCATATCTTTCGGTTTCGGGTTTTCAACCTTGCATCTGTCGAAGCAGTGTCTGCATCTTGTATGGAACTTGCATCCTGAAGGAGGATTTGCTGGAGAAGGTATACTTCCTTCTAGTATAATCCTCTTCATTTTGTAATCAGGATCAGGTACTGGTATTGCGCTGAATAACGCCTGTGTATAAGGATGAAGCGGTTCTTTGAATATATCCTTCTTAGTTCCTGTTTCAACCAAAGAACCCAGATACATTACTCCGATTGTATCAGATATATGTTCAACAACAGACAAATCGTGAGAAATAAACAAATATGTAAGTCCGTATTTTTCCTGAAGGTCCATTAAAAGATTAATTATCTGTGCCTGTATCGAAACATCTAAAGCTGAAACAGGTTCATCACATACAACAAATTGCGGATTAAGAGCAAGAGCTCTGGCGATACATATTCTCTGCCTCTGACCACCTGAAAATTCGTGTGGATACCTGTCTTTATGATATGCCTGAAGACCGCAGGAGTTCATAATTGATGTTATATAATCATCAAATTTATCTTCAGGTACAAGCTTGTGCTCTCTGACAGCCTCACCAATAATTTCACCGACAGGAAGGCGCGGAGAAAGGCTTGAATACGGATCTTGGAATATTATCTGCATTTTAGGACGCATTTGAATCATTTCTTTTTTATTTTTATCAAATATTGACTCGCCTCCAAAGTACACTTCTCCATCTGTGTATGGCGTTAGCTTTAAGATAGTACGACCTACAGTTGTTTTACCGCATCCTGATTCTCCGACCAAACCCATAGTCTGACCTTTTTTAATATTAAATGAAACCCCATCAACAGCTTTAACATATCCAGTAATACGAGAAAATACACCTGTTTTAATTGGATAATATGTTCTTAAGGAATTAACTTGGAGAAGATATTTTTTATCAGGTTTTAAAGGTTCAAATTTATTTTCCTTTAACAGTTTACTTGCCATTTTGTTTAACCTCCTCGTCATTGTACAGATAACAGCTTACAAAATGAGTATCAGAAAGTTTTATCTCCCTTGGATAAGCTCCATTGCAGGCTTCTATACATTTTTCACACCTATCCTTAAAATAACAATAATTTGGCATATTGATTGGATTAGGAACTTTCCCAGGTATACTGTATAATCTATCAACATCCTTATTTACAACAGGTTTGCTTTCCATAAGTCCTATGGTATAAGGGTGTTTTGCATTCTTGAATATATCATTTGCAGTTCCTTTTTCCACTACCTTTCCTGCATACATTACTACTACCATATCAGCCATTTCTGCAATAACGCCTAAATCGTGAGTGATGAGCATTATACTGCTGTTAATCTTATCTTTCAATGTTCTGAGAAGGTCAAGAATCTGTGCTTGTATTGTAACATCGAGAGCAGTTGTCGGTTCGTCAGCAATTATAAGGCTGGGGTTACATGCTAAAGCCATTGCTATCATGACTCTCTGTCTCATACCGCCTGATAATTCATGAGGATACATTTTGTATACTCCTTGCGAATTTGCTATACCTACAAGGTCGAGCATTTCGATTGTTCGTTTCTCTATGTCTTCCTTCTGCATCTGAGGATTATGAAGAGCTATTACCTCATCAACCTGCATACCGATCCTGAAAACAGGATTCAGGCTTGTCATAGGTTCCTGGAATATCATGGATATCATATTACCCCTGATTTTTTGCATGAATTCAGTAGGAGCTTTTGCAATATCATATGCTACATCACCATTATTGAATCTTATCTCTCCTTCAACAGTCTGTCCTTGAGGCCGTTGAACCAACTGCATAATTGACAAGCTGGTAACTGATTTCCCACACCCGGATTCTCCTACAACACCAACTGTTTTACCCTTCTCTACATCAAATGATGCACCATCAACTGCTTTTACAGTACCAAGATCCGTAAAGAAATATGTATGTAAATTATCTATTTCCAATACATTATTAGGATTCTTCATCTTAGTAGTATATTCTTCAACAGGGACATTTTTCCTGTTTTTCTTTTTTTCCAGCTCATCAGTAGTCCTTCTGTTTCTTCTAGAAATAGCTCTGGATTCTTTTGCTGAAAGGTAGTTTATGCTTTTTATTTTCTTATCGTCTTTTTTTCCAAGTTTCATTTTTCTCACCTATCTTTTCATCTTAGGATCAAATGCATCCCTAAGCCCGTCACCGACAAAGTTAAACCCAAGAACAGTGATAAGAATAAGCATGCCTGCAGGTATCCAGACAAACCAGTAATTCTGCAGTACATAACTGTCGTTAACTGAGTTTACAATATTACCCCATGATGCATATGGATATTTAACACCAAGATTCAAGAAACTCAAAGTCGCTTCTGTAAGTATTATTCCTCCAAGACTCATTGTTGCATATACAATAAGCTGAGGAATGACATTTGGGACAAGATGCCTGAATATTCTTCTGGAAACAGACAGTCCTGTAGCCTCATTCGCAACCATAAATTCCTGTTCTCTAAGCGAAAGAATCTGGCCTCTTACTACTCTTGCTATACCTGGCCATCCGAAGATGCCAAGAATAATCATTAATAGATAAATTCGGACACTCGGTTCAAGTTTCATAGTATCCAGAGCGGCACCTAATATGATATATATAGGCATTGTAGGTATACAGTTGAATATCTCAACAAGTCTCATAAGCAATGTATCAACCCAACCGCCGAAATATCCTGATAATCCTCCGATTATAATACCTATCAGCATTTCAATTAAAACAACAACAAATCCGATTGTTAAAGAAACTCTGCCGCCGTACATCAGCCTTACCATTAAATCCATTCCAGAACCATCAGTTCCTAACAGATGATCTGAACTAGGTGAGGCATAAGTGTCTATAAGGTCAGTCATTTTATCTGTCCTTATAACATATTCCATATCATTTCTTTCAATAAGATATTCTATTGTCTCACTATTTTCATTAGTATACATAAAAGAGGAAAGGTTATTGAACATCGCTTCTTCGACAGCGTTTTTGTAATCAATTGATAAAAAGATATCTGCAGAAGCAGGAGTAATAATCAGCTTCGTTATATTCGCAAAAGGTATCCTTTCAGAACCTGATAATTCATAAATCGTCCTTATTTCATCATGATACTCTATTTCATAGTTTTTCTGATTAACTGTCAAGGATTGCTCGTTTTTACTTATAGCTGTTTCAAAAGCATACTTTAAACTAAAATCAGCTCTTACATTCTGTTCATACATGTCATATATATTCTTAGTTAAAAGAACATGCTCTTCACCCGTATAAATGATGCATTCTCTTCTTGAGAGCTCAAGGAAATATTCTTTCCCGCCAAATTCTATAAAATTAAGATTATTATCAATAGCCTTAAGTATTGTATTTTTAAAATTACTGGAAAAAACAAAAGTACTTTCTTCTTTAAAAACGTAATCTCCAAGGATAATATCTACTTTACCGATTCTTTCTGTACTGAAAAGCACTTGGGTATCATCAGATATCTTTTTTATTGCAAAAAGGATATTTTCCCCATTTATAGTTGTTGTAAATACACTTTTCCCATCTTTCAATGCTAATGCGAATGCAGCTTTATTAATTGATGTAAATTGATAACCTTCTTTAACTTCCTCATACCAGTTTTGATTTATAGTAGCTGATGCGAATTGTGAAGATG
>Ga0265297_10003683_pt1 | contig 27072 bp, 30 predicted proteins | sample Munlanlwell13791_FD_192502 | JGI IMG/M metagenome (GOLD analysis project Ga0265297, IMG submission 192502) | Leachate microbial communities from a municipal landfill in Southern Ontario, Canada - Leachate well 137-91 | ecosystem: Engineered > Solid waste > Landfill > Unclassified | place...
CGGGTGGGATCATCAGCCGGGGTCGGATCGCGGCGCTCGGAACCCCAGCTGACCTCAAGGCGCGGCTGATGAAGGATGTGATCACCGCGAAGGTGGAGGGTGTTTTTATCCCGCCGGATGTTGATGGCGTTGTTCTTGTTGGCCGGAATGGTGATGAGGTTTCATTTACCGCTGAAAATGGAAAGGAGGCACTTCCGGCTATCGCTGATGCCCTTACGAGATCGGGCTGTACGGCCCGGACAATGTCTTTGCGGGAACCCACGCTGGATGACGTATTCCTTCAGGCAGTCGGTCAGCAGGAGGAACCCCATGGATTTGAAGACGGTAAGTTCAGGATCATGTTGAGGAGGCGGAAATGAACGGTGTCTTAACGTATGTGAAACGCGACTTCACCAAATGGTTCCGCGGAAGGGTCGCGGTGATTTCAGCCCTGGTCATGCCTGCCGCATGGCTGATCTTCGTGGGCCTGGCCCTGCCGGTCACGTTCACCGGTAATTATCTCGATTTCATCACACCGGGCATTCTGGTGATGACCATGCTCTCGGCAGGGTTAACTGGCGGAGCACTTCTAATGTTTGACAAGATCCTGGGTTTCCTCAACAAGTTCCTTGCCCTCCCCACACCCCGCAGCAGTATCCTTGTCGGCAAGATCCTGTTCATCACTGGCAGGGGCCTGATCCAGGCAACGATCATCCTTGTCATCGCACTCCTGATCGGGGCAACGCTCCTCAGCCCGGTCCAGTACGGTCTCACGTATCTCGTTCTCTTCCTTTTCGGGGTTTTGATCTCGGCGTTTGCCACTACGATTGCGCTCTATCTCGAAGATCACGACTCGTACTCGGCGTTCAATACTATGATCTCGATGCCACTCTTCTTTACATCCAGCGCCCTGATGCCCTACAGCGTCATGCCCTCGTGGCTTGCCACGATTGCGCATCTCAACCCGCTCAGTTATGCCATCGATGCTGTCCGTGATGTGACAGCCGGGGGGTTTCCTGCACTCCCCATCCTTGTCCTGCTGATATTGACTGCTGTGGTACTAGCGATATGCATGACAGTTTTCCGGAAGGTGACCGTATGATCCGCCCGTGGACCTGTATTGCAACCCTGACCATTGTTCTGTGTCTGGCAATGGCTGCCGGATGCGCCGGCACGGTCTCCCGGAATACAGGGGGGTCTTCAGACAATGTAGCGCTGCCTTCTGTTGTCACAATGTCGGACGTGTCCGTTCATGCTTCGAAAAATTGTACTCCCGTCACGATAACGCAAACCGATGGTACGGAAGTGAGCCTGCCCTGCCATCCGCAGCGTATCATTGTTGCAAACAGTAATGCAGCCGAGATGATGATAGCCATCGGCGCACAGGATCGGATTGTCGGGGTTACCCAGTCGACGACAAATGTCTCTTATATCATGGAGAAAATCCCCCAGGCAGAGAGCATCGGTGACTGGCAGGTCCTCAACGTGGAGAAAATCCTCTCCCTCAATCCCGATATCGTCATCGCGTTTTCCAGTGCAAAACCCAAGAACATGGACCAGCTGGCTGCCGCCAATATCACCATCGTGTCCCTTGACTGTTACCGTCTCCCGACACTTGCACACGATGCCCGGGCGTTGGGGAAACTCACCGGCCAATCAAACGAGGCTGAAGTCTATGCCCGCATGGTAGAGGACACCATTGCAGAGGTGACCGGGAAGATCAGGAAGATCGATCCGGGCGATTATCCGTTAGTATATTCAGAAGGATACACCGACTTCACCGTTGCCGGGCCCGGTTCCGGAGCTGACGAACTGCTCACTCTGGCCGGCGGGAAGAATATTGCAGCGGATGTGGCGACAGCGTCTGCAAAGATCAGCACCGAATGGGTAGTTGCGAAAAAACCCGGATATATCTTCAAGGCCGTCTCATCCGGCAATCTGAAACCGTTTGCGGAAATTCTCGCATCCCTGAAGAGCCGGACCGGCTGGGAAACGATCCCGGCAGTGAAAAACGATCGTGTTTACCTGTTTGCAAACGATATCGAGTTTGGGCCGCGGGCGTATGTGGGGCTTGTGTATACTGCACAGATCCTTCATATCGATGAATTCCGCGACATGCACCCGCGTGTGATGCTGGATGAGTATGCCGGGCGCTATGTCTCTGGTACGAACCGGACCGGAATGGTATACCCGTAACTGCAAATTTTTCCGGAATGTCGTCAGGAACGCTGAACGATCCGGTCCGCATCACGGCTCATGGCATAACCAGTATCATCATACTATTTTATTAGCGACAATATAAAAAAACATTTACGGAATGTTTCCGGATCGGGGCGTCGGATCTCATCGAGATCGGGCGCGACGGTCTGCCGGCCCTGGCGCCCGCACAACCCCGGCCGGCACGTATGGAGTTACCAATGACAACGAAGCAGCGAGCGAATGCTCCGGAAAAACCGGGGCAGAGGGAGATGGTACGATAGCCCGGGGACGCCGGCCGCTCATCGCGCTGGGCGAAGCAGAATCTATTGCAGAGAAACGCGGAGAAGTCCGGCATTTCCGGTACGAACCGGATATGATCTGTATGTTTGTGATCTATATGATCGGGCTCGTTGCGCACGTCCGGATCAAGCGCGTCGAACGCATCCGCATTACGCCGGACTGGCTGGAGCGGGCGGCGGCAGAAGATATTGCAGCGCTCCGGTTCATCGTATCCTCGCCCGGGATCTCCCGCGAGCTCTGGATCTATACGCCCAAAGGTACGTTCCGGTTCTTCAGGGTTCTTGACGGTTCGCTTGTCGAGATCGACCGCTCCGGCCAGCTGATACCGGAGCCCCCGGTGCCGAGACGGAGGAAGGCCTCGGCAGCTCCGGCCCCGGCCGGAAAACCCGGCGATCCGGAATCCGCACCGGGCCCGGCGGGAACCGTAGTGGATGCATCGTTCCATCTCCTCCCTGAAGGAACCCCGGAACCTGCCGGTCCACCGGCGGTATCCGACGTCCGACAGGTTATCAGACCTGGAGGAGGAGAAGAGTCATGTGGACTCTCCGACGGAGAACATACCCCTCCGGACCATAAGGCCGGGGAGCTACCCTGATCCTGAAAATGACCCCTTTTTGCCAAATGGGGCCCATATCTTGCGATTTTAAAAACCGCTTTTTTTCAGCATACCGGAAATCCGGGGAATTCAGGAAAAACGGTACAATAACGTTTTTTCCGGGCCCTTATTGCGCCCCGATTGGTTTTTTCACGTCTTATGGCAAAATCCGGGCTAATACACGCAATTGGATGGCAAAAGTCCATCCCGGTCAGGCTGGGGCAGGGCAGAATGAAAGGACGGTCGGTGTTGGACCCGGGTTTTTCCCTGTCCGCCCATGCCAGATTCTGGACATAATTATACCATAACCGTATTAACTACCGGATTTAATTACCCTACTCTGTGGACTCTCCGACGGAGAACATACCCCTCCGGACCATACGACCAGGAATCTGCCCCGATCCTGAAAACGGCCCCTTTTTGCCAAACGGGGTCTATATACGGCGATTTTAAAAACCGTTTTTTTCAGCGTACCGGAAATCCGGGGAATTTGGGAAAAACGGTACAATAAGGAGATTTCCGGGGCATGATTGAACCCTGACTGGTATTTCTTCGTCGTTGAACAAAATACGGGCTAATACACGCAATTAGATGGTAAAAGTCCTTCCCGGTCAGGCAGGGGCAGGGCAAAATGAAAGGAATATCGGTGTTGGATCGGGCTGGAGTTTTCGGATAGGATGGCAAGGTGAGTTTCCAAATCCAAGATTATATGACCTGGCCTCATGTCATGAGGGGCCTCTACTTAGGAAGGGGAGACTCTCCTGAAAAAAATAGATGCCCTCCTTCCATTCAATGATATTCTGTTATTTTCCGGTCCCTGCAGAAGTTGTGTTCACCGGCCCGGACGGCGGATAGATCCATTCGTCCGTATAATTCCCGACATGGAACTCGCGGATATATTCCTGCCTCACTGCTTCCGGATCGATATCGGCGAAACGGTCGGGATAGAGTGCTTTGGCGAGATGGACGAGGCCGACGACGGAACGGGAGGTGGTGGAATACCTTCTGTACCTGAACACTATAAAAGACGAGTTGTGGTTATCATCTTGGTATACGGGGATGCCCGGGATCAAATAATCTGATAAAGAACGCCGGAGATGGATAGTTATTTTCCCTTAAATTCAGAATATGCCTCTGAAAAAGTTTCCAGTTCCATTTCAAGGTCTTCCCGGATAATCTTCCGTAGCAGGCCTTTAGGAACATCTTCACCGCTGTGAACCGGTACCGTGGTATATCGCCCATCGGTAGATTTCATCCGCACATGCGATCCTTTCTGGCGAATCACGGTAAACCCAAGGATCTCAAGAAACGCGACGAGATCCCTGCCCTTGATCACCGGGAGCATTATGCACCCTGGACAATCTCCACCTCTCGGAATCCTACAAAGGTATTGAGATCTTCCGGTTGCGAATCCTCAAGGCAGAGCCCGATGACTTCCCTGATTCGGGCAAGAGCTTCGTCAATGGTCCGACCGTATGTATGACAGCCTTTGAACTGGGGACAGGAAACAATAAACACCCCGTCTTCATCGGTCTCGATAAGGATGGGAACGTGGAGTGTTTTCATAAACATTCCTTTATCATCCATACGTAAAATCCTTTTTACTGTCGATCCATGCTTGTGTTATTATCTCTCAAAAACCGGTTTGCAAGGGCTAACAGGAATCCGGTTATGTCGGAGCACTCCCTCACCCGCCCGCCGGGATCCCCGCCGTCGCGTTGGCCGGTCCGGACGGAGGATAGAACAATTTTTAAAACCGGTATAAAACAGATGCAGGGAGAATATTCATTAAACAGGAAAACGATAGGTGAAATTAGCCCATGAAAAAAACGGAGATGTACCGGCAATTAAAAAGTCATCCGAAGAATATCCTGTCTGAACATCTCTGCAGGGTTGCGGAACGGTTTGGGTTCATGTGCCGTGGCAGCAAGGGCAGTCACCGGATTTATATAAGAGATGGTGTCAGGGAACTCCTGAACTTTCAGGATGTGGGTGGAATGGCTAAATCCTATCAGGTAAAACAGTTGTAAGATTATCGAAGAGTATTCGCTTCTGGAGGAAGATGCCGGTGTATAAATATGCAATAGAGATCTTCTACAGTGACGATGATGAGGGGTATATCGCAGTAGTACCCGAGCTACCCGGGTGTTCGGCATATGGTGAGAGCGAAGAGCAGGCATTGCAGGAGATCAAAACAGCGATTGACCTCTGGCTCTCAACCGCCCGGAGTATGGGTCGCGACATCCCCAAGCCCCAGGGTCGCGAGATGCTGCGCGATCTTCTGGAGGAACGGTCACGCCATACTGTTGCATCGTGCGAATGAATGACTACTGCACCGGAAGACTGCAATAAGGAAATACCGATCACGCCCGGTTACCCGCAGGATCCTGAAATACCAGACCTCGCGTTTTTCCCCCTCAGGGTTCGATCGTCCGGAACAGGCAGGCACCGGTAACGGTCATGGCGGCGGCCTTCGCCCGAGCTGGGCTTCAGTATGGTCGAGAGCATGGCAAGGATCGTGCTCTTCCCGGCCCCGTTCGGGCCCAGCATGCCGAAGATCTCCCCCTGTCCTATCTTAAACGAGACATCGTCCACCGCGATCAGGTCGCCGAATTTCCGGGTCGGGTGATTGACGTGTACTGCAACGGGCATGGGTTAGTTCCCGGTCGTGTTTGTTGCCGCCGGCGTCGCGTCCACCGGTTCGAACGGCGGGTAGAACCATTCCACGCCCGGCTCGTCGCCGAACTCGAACTCCTGCGCATATTCCCTGCGGACGGCGTCCGGATCGATGTCGGCGAAGCGGTCGGGGTAGATTGCTTTGGGGAGGAAAACGATGGCACACAACATTTGATATATTTTTCTGACAATACTATCGGATAACAAGAAGATAGCCGGAGAGGATGCAATGGCAGAACGAAGCGCCGATTGGATGAAACAGGCAAAGCGGGATCTGGAGATGGCAAAAAAAGCCCGCGAATCCGGTTACCACGAATGGGCATGTTTCATCGCACAACAGGCGGCGGAAAAGGGGGTCAAGGCCGTGTACCAGGCAAAGGGCGGTTCTGCCATCGGCCACGGTATCGGGTTCCTGCTCCGCGGCCTGAAAGACAATCGGGTTCCCATTCCTGAAGGAGTCCGGAAAGCCGCAAAGAAACTGGACGGCAGTTACATATTGTCGCGGTACCCTGATGGGATGGCCGAGGGAACACCGGCCGATCATTTCGATAAGGAGGATGCAGATGACGCAATCCGCAGTGCGGGAGAGATCCTACGGTTCTGTGAAGACACTCTGGCTTGACCGGGACTACATCGGCCGACAGCTGGATAAAGCGGTCGGTACCCTCCGGGCCGACCCGAATGTACTGAACGTCGTCCTCTTCGGTTCCTTTGCGGAAGGACGTGCCGTGCCGGGGAGCGATGTCGATGTCCTCATTATCCTGCAGTCCGATCCGCGCCGGTTCATCGATCGGGTTGTGGATTATCTTGATATATTCGCGGATATCGGGATTGCGGCCGATGTATTCCCGTATACAGCCGGAGAACTGGATAATCCCCTTGTGCAGAGAGCTCTTTCTACAGGTAAGATATTGTTCGAACGGTGAAGTGAAGTATCCCGGATCAGACCCGGCCATTTCCCCTGTCTCCCTCACCTGCTCTTTTCCCCCCTGCCGTGGCGTTGGCCGTCGAGTTCACCGGTTCGAACGGTGGGGGACTGCGCTGATGTTGAAGAGCGCTCCCGAGAAGCTGAAGATCGGGCTCGTTGCACACGTCCGAATCAAGCGTGTCGAACGCATCCGCATCACACCGGACTGGCTGGAGAGGGCGGCGGCAGAAGATCTTGCAGCGCTCCGGTTCATCGTATCCTCGCCCGAGATCTCCCGCGAACTCTGGATCTATACGCCCAAAGGTACGTTCCGGTTCTTCCGGGTGCTTGAACGATCGCTCGTGGAACTCGATCGTTCCGGCACTCCGTTGCCCGGCCAGCCACCGGTCACGGTGTGAACAATGAAGGTGGCAACCACGGCCCGTGCAGAAAAAGCCGGTGGCCCGGAGTCCGCGTCGGGCTCGCCGGAATCTGCGGTGAGCGTGTCGGTATTTCTCCTGCCTGCAGCAAGCCCCGGATATGCCAATTCCCCCGGACGTTTACTGATATCCGACAGGTCATCAGGAGTCGAAGGTCGGCTTCGCATCCCTTCTCATCGCCGGGGTTCTAAGAACCCCTCCGACGGAGGAAATACCTCATTTGGGGGTGAGGGAGTGAACAGGAAGTGACTCTCTAAAACCGGCTCCTTTTGCAAAACGGGGCGAATATCGGGCGATTTTAAAAATAGTGGATATTCTGGTCTCACCAAAATCCGGGGAATTCAGGAAAAACGGTACAATAAGGATATTTCCGGGCCCTATTGGGGTTCCGATTGGGTTTTTCACGTCGAAAGATATAATCCGGGCTAATACACGCAATTGGAAGGCGAAAGTCCCCCTCAATCAGGCTGGAGCAGGGGAAAATGGAATGGGGGGTGGTGTTGGATCCGGCCGGAGATCCCTTGGAAAACAGGGAAACTGAGTGAATGGAAGTGTGGATACCCACAATCCCCCGTATGGAATTCTCCGGCGTTCAGGGGAAAGGCCTAAAAAACCTTAAGAGAAGAAGCATTCCTGAAAGGAATTCTTTGATGGTTATTCCAAGGGTAGGCGGAGCGGTTGCCGGAATACACCGGTTTTTGGGACTATCTCATGGAGAAATGGGATTACGTATTCCTTTTCCTGCGTATCGGGCCCGGATAGATCGGTCCATGGCTCTCAGGCACCCGGTGAATCCATAATATACCGCTAATTCCTACGCGGAACGGATGACCGGGAATTTAGAGAAAACCAGGAATAAGAGGGCAATACGAACCGCATCTCACCGAATATGGTTTGATCCCAGCTAGATAAATGCTGCATACGAGAACGCTAAAGACCGATATACATTTTCATATGAGAGGTTGATCCCAAAGTGACAATATTTTATTTTGTGTTCGATTTAGTGTTACAAATATTGGAGATAAATCAACACATATTATTACTATGTTTAACAATATTCATACTTACGGGGATGTCATCTACTGGCATCTCCTGAATATATCCCCCGTTTCGTGAGGAATATAGTATGGTAAAAAATGGACTTTTACTTGTCGGGCATGGCAGTTCAATGCCCTATAATCAGGAACTTGTCGAAAAGACTGCGGATATGATACGGAATAATTATCCGGATTATGTCGTTAAAACCGGCTTTATGAACATCAATAAACCTTCAATCAAGGAATCCCTTAACGAATTCCAACATGAGCCAATTGATAAACTGGTTGTTGTTCCACTCTTTCTTGCCAAGGGCATCCATATCGAGAAAGATATACCTTGTGAGATCGGTCTTCCTGAAGGTATGAAAAACGGTATTATCATTGTTATGGGGAAACAGATACCATTGGTATATGCGGAACCCATAGGTGTCAATCCACTCCTTACCGAACTGATGATGAAGAATGCGACACAAGCGCTCGCACTGATTTAACCATTGTATCGGAATGAGATTGATGTACTACCAAACGTTCTTTTTGTCTCATTCTGATCCCTCTCTGAAAAGTGTCGGATTTCAACAAGACCCTTTTTCTGTCACATTGCATACACCTGCCGTGAATATCATCAAATAGGTAATCATGAATTCCGCAATCAAAGATTTACAAGGTACATCATCTCTATGTGAGATTCTTGAGACGAGATCTGCAGGGGAGAGCTCGGTACCGATCTTCCCCGGATTGGGTTGTGGTTTTTTCTCCATAAGCCACAACATACCTGCCATCCGAGGAGCCTGTGCGGTGATGATCGCTCCTGCCCTGTGCGCCTATAATGCCCGGCTTGCGCTGTCCCGCTGGGAACAATCCTCGCGTGACATCGAGAACAACCTGATCTTCTTCCTGTACGAGGAAGACGATCTGATCCACGGTGCCGGTGAGTCTATCAGGCAGGCACTGATTGATATCTGCCAGCGGGGTACATTTAAAGTTCTTTTTGTTGTCACATCGTGCCTTCCGGAAATTGTCGGGGAGGATGTGGAGGCGGTTGTCCGTCAGCTTCGCGATCTCGTTTCTGTTCCAGTCCTCCTGATAAAAACCGAAAATTTCACAGATATGACGGCACGACTGAGCCAGGCGAATGCTTTGCTCTCGTTTCTTGACCTGATGGAGCACCCCCGGGAACATATCCAAAAATCCGTAAACATCATCGGCTCCAGTGCACGGGACTTTCCTTCCAGTGAACTATCAAGTGTTCTGCAGGAAGCCGGTTATTCGATCAATACAGTCTTCCCCTCCGGCTGCGATCTTGATCGTTTGAAAAAAGCTTCCCGTGCAGAGTACAATGTCCTCCTCACACGAAATGCGACGCTGCTTGCCGAAAAGATGCAGGCGGAGTTCTGTATCCCGTTTTATCTCTTCGACGCGGCATACTCTCCGCAGGCCATTTCGGATAATTATGCAGGTCTGGGGACGTTTCTCGGTTGCGATCTTCTGCCATCAGTGGCTGCCCGGAAAGACGGGCTTACTGATGCAATCCAATCAGCACGGGATCATCTCGAAGGATCATCGATAATCATCTCACTGAGCAACAGCAGGGTCTTCGATATGGCCACGTTGCTTTACGATGTGGGGATGTATGTCCCCCTTATTGGATTCAATCAACTAACAACAACAGATCTCTCTGATGCCTCCCGGCTGTCCTGTCGCGACAGTGAGATCCTGACGATAAACAATCTCTCGATCTCTCCTCTTGATGAGTGTATCGCAACAATCCGACCAAATTATTATCTTTCGTTTGGGAATCCGGATGCCATTTTCTGCGCACGCAATGGGGTCAGGGCGCGTCGCCTCGTCTCGCGTCCACACCCGAACGGCTTTGATGCCGGCCGACGGATACTGGAGATCCTCAGTAAGGATAAGCCGGGTCTCTCAACACTGGTTCTCCGTGAACAGATGCGGGAGAAGGCAGGGATATTGTGAAGGTGATTGCCGAGGGACTTCCGGAGGCGACCGATTATTTCGGGATTGTCAGAACACTGATTGATATTCCTGATTGTATCGTTGTGGAGCATGGCGCTCCGGGCACAATGACCTATACCCAGCTCAGCTATAATACGATAAACCGTGAGCGGATTCACGGTCGGATCTTCTCGAGTGGCGTGGATGAGACTGATATTGTCATGGGTTCTGATTCACGGCTGATCCGAACAATCCTGTGGATCGATGAAAAATACCATCCGTCTGCCATTGCAGTTGTCGCGAGCGCAATAACCGCAGTAATCGGGCTGGATGTTGTGGGCATATGCCATAAGGTACAATCGCAGGTATCAGCCCGTCTCATCCCGTTCCCCTCCGGAGGATTTTCTGGCACCTACTTCTCCGGAATCGAATCCGGCAGCAGGGCTCTTGTTGATACCTTCCTTGTTGACCGGAAGGTATCCCGTAGTGATTCGCCAACGGTCAACATTCTCGGGCCAACCGGGGATGTGTTTAACAGAGCCTCCGATTATGAAGAGATCCGGCGCATCCTGGGACTTTTGGGTGTTCAGGTAAACACGGTTTTTCCCCGGGGATGTTCGACATCAGGGATAGCATCGATTCCATCAGCTGATTTGAACCTCGTCACCCGTGACCTGATGCTTCCCGTTGCCACGTATATCAGGGATATCTGCGGCCAAGAATATCTCTATGGTCTCCCGATGGGGATCCGGGGAACTATTCAATGGATTCGGGATCTGTCGGCACACCTTGATATCCCTTATCCAGAAATGATGGTAGCGCGGGAGGTTGCCTCATGGGCGTACGCCCTGCCGGAGCTCTTCGGACGGGTTCATCCATACGAACAGTTTTCGGCAGTCATAGCCGCCCCGTTTGAATATGCCTATGGCCTCTCCCGGATCGTGACAGAAGACTGGGGTCTTCAGGTTTCATCGGTCCTCCTTCCGGAGAAACCCCGGAGTTCCAGTTATTCTGACGCGTTTGCAACATTTGGTATCTCCCGTGTTGAGGTTGATCTGTCAGATAACCGGTATCGTGATATTCTGCGGACGGAAAAACCAACCCTGCTGTTCGGTAACACCTATCATCTGAAGATGGGTAAGCAGGTGCCTATTCGTATTCATGCAGCCTCTCCCACACCGGATCTTATCACGCTCTTTGACGGCACACCGTATGCCGGGTTCCGCGGGTATGCGTACCTGACCCAGAGATTGGTGAACGAAGCGATTGCCCACCCGGAGGTGTTCCGCACATGAGGCGCATTGCCCTGTATGGCAAAGGAGGCATCGGTAAATCGACAACAACCTCGAATCTCTCGGTCATGCTGGCAAAACAGGGATACCGGGTGATGCAGATCGGGTGTGACCCAAAAGCGGATTCAACCCGGATGCTGACCGGAGGTAAGAAGATCCGGCCGATCCTCGAAATCATTTCATCTGGCAACAAGGACCCGGTACTCGATGAGTTGATAACGAACGGTGACTGCGGGGTGATCTGCGCTGAGTGTGGGGGACCCACTCCCGGCGTTGGATGTGCCGGCCGTGGGATAATATCCGCGTTTGAGATTCTTGACCGGCTGAAGGCGTTTGAGACCGTTAAGCCGGATTTCGTGCTCTATGATGTTCTTGGCGATGTGGTCTGCGGGGGGTTTGCCATGCCGTTGCGGAAGGGGTACGCCCGCGAAGTGTATATCGTCACTTCCGGTGAGATGATGAGCATGTATGCTGCTGCTAATATTGCAACAGCGGTATCTCAGTTCAGTTCTATGGGATATGCACAGTTATGTGGGATCATCCAGAACAGCCGGAATGTTACAGATGAAGACCGGCTCGTCAGTGACCTTGCCCAAGAGTGCGCTACGGAGGTTGTTGCCCGGATCCCGCGGGACAGTATTGTTCAGGAAAGCGAATCGAAGTGCATGACTGTGGCGTCGGGAAACAGGGAGAACAGGTATCTCGACGCTGTTGCATTGCTTGCCGAGCATATCGTCAGTCACCCCCCCATGTCATGAGTTCATGTCTTTTTTAGTAGTAGGCGAACGATCTCCTGAGACTGCCGCACATGATATCCCGACAAGCAGGAATCGATACGGTAAGGTTCCGGCGCGGATATCCGGGTAACCCTTTGTATCTCACATTGTCAGCACAACGTAAAAAGAAACTTATACTATTTTCATATATTTTTCACTAATATGGCGATAGATTTCACGATTGCCAGATACCCATCTGCCTGCCTCGAACCTGATTCATCCCGATCCTGAACCTACTTGCCCCATCAAGAGCGGGATTACCGATATCGGTTTTAGCAATACCGGCGCAGGGTTTCGTACATAATCCTGAAGAACCGTATCGTGATCGATACCGGAGAATCCCCTGGGATACCATATCTTTGTCGGGATGAAAAGGCCCATAACTTCAGACGGGAAGTAAAACATCCAGGCCGCAGAATGTACCCCTTTGTATTCTTCACTGCTTTTTTGTATCGGAACCAGCTTGGATAGAGATATCGTAACACATTCCTCACGCAATGATTTTCGTTATCGGGATAACTATTCGACTGGGTCCCGAGGATAGTCTACCTGCCTTTCTTCCTGAACATTCTAATTGGTGGATCGATCTTTGGCTCAATTGAAAAGACAGTATAACTGGTGGGACTGTTCCGAATGGTCATGCGCGAAAAAGAGAGTTCCTTCTTCACTGGGGCGGGTATACGATCTGTGAATTGAATGGCACCGGCAGGAATTTCTCTTCATATTCATGCAGCACATCATCGGGATCGATGTCCGCGAATTCTGCAGGATACAGGATCTTTGCAAGATAGACCAGGCCAACAACGGCCTTTGGGCTGTAGAACATATCGGCCTGGAGGACGTACACCCGCTTGTTCTTTATCGCTGTGATCCGATCGGCTCCCGTCCGATTAAAGAACGCTTCGTACTTATCTCTTTGTGTCTTTCCCTGTCGGATGTTGGAGTTTGATTCGAATCCAAGGATGATATCCGGATTCATTTCAAGCACCCATTCCGGATTCACCTTGGTTGTTCCTGACAGGTTATGGGCAATGTTGGTTCCATTGAGCAGCATGATCATCTGGTCGATATTACTCCCTCCCCCCTCCGGTTGGTATTCATTATACCGTTCGGCATAGATGGCCATGTGTTTCAGGGAGGAATCTGCCGGGACTCTCGATCGGATAAAACCGATGTATTTATTATTGAAATCAATGTATTCCTGCGCCTTCTCCTGTTGGCCCGTTATCTCTCCAAGGACGCGCGCTTCCTGATTCAGCATCGAGAGTTCATAACAATTGACATAGAATATCGTCAGTTTCTGGGTTTCGAGAAGATCGATATTGTTGGTCCTGGAGGTGGTCATGATGACAAGATCCGGTTTGAGTGTCAGCATGATCTCCGGGCTTGGCAGCCTCCTGTTCCCTACAGAACTGACTCCAACCAGTTTCCCCTCCAGATCCGGGTCAATAAAAGCGTTGTCCGCAATGCCCACAATCCGATCTCCTACATCCAGTGCATAGAGAAGTTCAATCGAATCCGTTCCCAGAATAACAAGGCGTTGTGCCGGAGATGGAACAAGAACTGACCTGTTAAGTGAATCGATGACAATGATCTCCTCCGGCCCGGATCGTTCGGGGCCAACCGGGTATCCCTCCGGCACTCCTGAAGCCGTACATCCGCAGGAGAGAATAATCAGGTGAAGGACGATTATGACGAATCCCGCTATCAGGGCATTCTTTGGGATACAAATCCTGCCGCCACGTTCTAATCCTGTTTTCCTGCTCTTTCTACCCATCATTATTGTCCTGTCCCCCAGATCCTTCACTGTCATAATCAGACCTTTACCATTCCCGCATCGGCTCGTATCGGGGGGTAGGAGATATCGTCGCGGTATGATACCGGCAGGAACTTCTCTTCATATTCCTTCAGGATGGTGTCGGGATTGATATCGGAGAACTCCTTGGGATAGAGGATCTTGGCAAGGTAGACCAGTCCCACAACCGCCCGGGGGCTGTAAAACATATCTGACTGGAGAACATAGACCTGATGATTTCTGACCGCGTCAATCCTTTCAAAACCCGAACGGTTAATGATCTCACCGTATCTATCTTTTAATGCTCCTCCGTTTCTCAGGAACGTATTAGATTCAAAGCGAAGAATGATGCCGGGATTCTGATCAATAACCCATTCCGGAGAGACCTTTATGACTTGCGGAAGATCGTGGGCGATGTTTTTTCCATGAAGGATCTGGATCATTTGATCTGTTTGGGTTCCCCCGGATTCAGGTTCGAAATCCGAATACTTTTCAGCATAAATTGTTGTATTCAACCCGCCCTTCGGAATCCTTGAAGAGACAAGGTTCTGATATTTTTCAATAAAATCCACATACTCTTTTGCCTTCGTTTCCCGGTTAGTGAGGGTTCCAAGAATCATTGCTTCCCGCGGAAGAGTATCCAGTTTATAACAATCAAGATACAGAATTGTGAGATTGTGGGATTGAAGGATATCGTCATTCCTGGTTTTATGACTCATGACAATAAGTACATCGGGTTTTAGAGTAAGGAGGGTCTCAACATTGGGAACCCTGCGATCCCCGATGTTCGTGACGTTCTCCAATCTTCCTTGAAAATCAGGATCAGTGAGAGACTCCTCCGGTGCACCGATGATAGTGTCTTCTGCATCCAATGCAAGAAGTAACTCGACTACATCATTATGATTGGGAATAAGACGCTCTGATGGTACAGGTATGGTGACTGAACGGTTCAGGAGATCTGTTATGGTCACCAGATTGGGCGTCTCATTCTTATCAGAATTCAGAGATTGCGTCGGAACATCAGCGGATATGCAGCCGCAGGAAATAATCGCAATGACAATAACATTGATGGATAAAATCCCTGAAATAGCGGCTTTCCCGATTTGAAAACTTAAGATTTTCTTCGGGAAATTCATATAGTGTATGGGAATCCATTTTTATTATAGGTTGCGTAATTATGATATTGTAACACACTATTGTAACATTGTAACACACTATTGTATGGTCAAAGAAATGCTATAGAGAGGGATAGGAAATCGTGGATTTATAGGATACCGGGAAAAACTTATCTTCGTATTCTTTCACAATGGTGTCGGGATCGATATCCGTGAACTCTTCGGGATACAAGATCTTAGCTAAATATACCAGACCCACGACAGCACGCGGGCTGTAAAACATGTCGGACTGCAGAACGTACACTCGTTTGTTCCTGATGGCGTCAATCATATCAAAACCCGTACGGTTGAACATGGCATCATATTTTTCCTTGAAGGTTCCTCCCCGTTCAAGATACGAATTGGATTCAAACCGGAGAATGATTTCCGGATTATGATCAACAACCCATTCCGGGCTGACTTTTACATTCCCTGAGACATCATGTGCGATGTTGTTTGCCTGTAACCTCCCGATCATCTGATCAACACCGCTTTCCTCCGCCTCAGGCGAAAAATCGGCATACTTTTCAGCATATATTGTCGGACGATGGATCTTCGGACTGGCGTCAATCCGTGAATATACCAGGTTCTGATATTTCTCAACAAAATCGATATATTCCTGCGCTTTCGTTTTTTTACTGGTAATTGTTCCCAGCAGCTTTGCTTCTGCAGGGAGGGTATCGAGTTTAAAGCAGTCAAGATACAGGATCGTCAGGTTCTGGGAGTTCAGGATATCGATATTGTTCGTTTTTGAGGTCATTATGATCATGACATCAGGTTTCAGCGTAAGGATAACCTCAGGGTTGGGCAGGGTCCAATCCCCGATTCCCCGGGCATTTTTCAGGTGACCTTTAAAATCCGGGTCGGTTAACGATGAGTCAGGTACACCGATAATGGTATCACCTGCCCCCAGTGCGAACAACATCTCAATGGCATCGGCGTGATTGACCACAAGTCTCTGAACGGGAACATTAATTGAACTCGTTTCATTCAGGGAGTCCGTGATCACCACTGTTGTTGAATGCTGGTTGTTCAGCGTTTGATTTCCCATGACCTGATCCGGCACCGATGTACATCCGCACAGGACAATACAGAGCAGGAGTAAAACCCCTGCCAGATGAGTTTTCATAGGTAACATGCAAAAAAAGAAAAATCAGGGTTTCACATTGATCTGGGTTTTTGCAATGATGTTGGATTTTAGGTCCATAACCTTGATGATGATTGGTTTGCCAATGTTCTGCGGCGAGTCCAGACAGTAGTGATCATTTTCTCCGTCCGCTGTCCAGACCTGGGGCTGAAGCACCGAACAACCCATGTTCGTTGCATTGACATATGCACTGTCACCGGCTAAAAAGCCAGTGATATCAGTTTTCGCAGTCCCCCATTTTGCTCCTGAACTGCCGGTGATATTGCCCGTTTCAATCGGGTAGACATACAGGTATGAACTACTCGTCGTGGCACTGGTCGGGTTGATTTCAATGCGGACTTCTGTTGTGGTAACGGGGTCCCCCCCGGCATGGAATAATGTCAGTCCACCGGACTGGGAATAATCCGCAGAGATCGTCATCTGGGGGGTCTTTGTAGTCTCTGAACTGAGGCCTCCCGCGAAGGCACTTACTACAGCAGCAATGATAATCGTCACAACAAGCATAAGCATAACGCCGACAATGGGTGAAACTGCAGAATCATTTTTGTAAATCATGGTTTTCCACCTCACGACTCCTTCACAACGACATTCTTGTCCAGCATAACCTTGCCGCTCGGGATGTGGACGAGCTTTACGTTCACGATATCCCCGGCACGAGTCGCGTTCCAGTACCCGCCAAGAGCCTGTTGCATGCCGTCACAATGTTCGCCAAATGTGTATTTCATTCCATCATCATAATCGAATTTTGTCACTGCTCCATATCCCCCAGAACTTGAACTTTTTCCACCATATGGTGAGGTGTGTAGGATCGTACCACTCAAAATTGTATAATTTCCGAACATCATGTCTGGCCCTGGATCGGATCCTTTACTCCAGTTCGTTCCTGACCCATACCCATATGGCATTCCCCGCATTACCGGACCACCTGAATCGTAATACTGTTGGTAATTCTCGGGTCCGGGAAGGGTGGTATTACCGCCTTTTACTACATTGCCATCGCGGCTGGCTATCCAGCTTGTCACGATCTTGAGATCCTTTGAGGAAATAGGCTCGCTCACGCCGTCCACGAACGTCGTCATATGAGATGATCCGCGTGATCCGCCGCCGTCATTCACAATCTCAATATGTGCCGCCAGAGTGGGTGCCTTCTGCTGCCCGGTACTCATTCCCCCTGCCATCGCGCTCACAACCGCTGCGATGATAATCGTCACCACCAGCATCAGCATAACGCCGACGACCGGAGAGACGCCAGCGTCTCTGGATTTTTCGTAAGAACACATCATAACACCTTTGTCATTTTTTTAAGATGCAGGTACAAATTTCATACATCTGATCAAATTCGTAGCATTCGATCATATAAAAGAATTTGTTTTTGTCATTTTATCAAATATTATTAACAAAAAATGATTGATTTAATACTAAAGTAAATAATTTATTTTGAACAAATGCCTGTAACAAAAAGGTAGTTTTTTTTAATACTGCGGTCCAATACAGTATGAAATTCCATTAATCCGGCGGATCGGGGTTTTTCCCGGGTATATGGATCGAATCGGCATACAATAATATAATGAATACCGGGGCATCATGGTTCAGTCTTATCTGTTGTTATTTTCCTGCGCGTTCACCCTTATCGGTCTGAACGGGATCTTTACGAACCTGAAGAACCGGATCTCCCCGCCAAAAGATCCGCTTCCTCCCGATGCCGTGCGGTCAGCCAAGGCCGCATGCCCACAATCACCGGCAGAAAACCATAAAAAAAAGTTCCCGATAGTTGAGTTCACCCCAATAAACGCCGCAGTCAACCGGGTCTTTGCCGTGTTCAGCGAACCTTCGCTGAATGGTGTGGCCGCCTTTGTCGGAATCATCGCCATCGCACTGGTTACCGGCATCATCGTCCTCTTTATCGATCTTCCCATGCCGCTCATGATCAGCCTCGGCCTCGTGTCACTTATCACGTTAGGACTGTCAGCTGAAACCCTGCGCCGGAGGTACACGGCACATGCATGGCTCCCGGAAGGGTTCTCCTTAAACGGACTGGGGTCAGCAATGAAGATGCCCGGTTCCCTGTCATTTGGGCAGATCCTTTCTCGGGGCGAACCTTCCGGATCTCAGGCAGTCGCAACGGCCCCGGACGATCCTGCCACAGCCGGAGTAACCGACCGGCATTCCTCCGATCTCCCGTTCTTTGTTGCGGAACTTCCCGAAGATCCCTCCCTCGCAATCCTCGAACGCTACTGGGTCTTCGAACCGTACGCCTACATTAAGATCGAACGGGTCGGCAACGAGGGCTTCACATACATTGTCGTTGAACCGCCCATCTCCCAGAAAGAGAAGACCATCCTGCTGGAGACCTATGCGCAGCTGCGGGACATCATCATTTACGATGATATTGAGAAAGGAAAAGAAGAGCGGATCGATCATGTGGCCGCTGCAAAGATCATCCGGGAATTCGATCCGGACATCACCGAAGACCGGGTGGCAATCCTCAACTATTACATCACCCGGGATCTGACCGGTTATGGCCCGCTCGATGTCCTCATGCGGGATCCTGCCCTTGAGGATCTCAGCTGCAATGGTCATGACCTGCCGGTCTTCATCTTCCACCGCTCGTATGGCAGCCTGCCCACCAGTGTTCATTTTACCGAATCCGAACTCAACCAGTTCGTTTTGAAACTCGCCCAGAAAGCGAACAAGCAGATCTCCCTCTCGAACCCTATGGTCGATGCCACCCTGCCCAACGGCGCCCGCGTCCAGATCACCTACAGCGATGTGGTCTCAACCAAAGGCAGCTCGTTCACGATCCGTAAGTTCCGGGCCGAACCCATGACTCCTTTGGATCTCATCCGGTACGGTACGTACAACGCCGAGATCCTTGCCTTCCTCTGGCTTGCAATCGAGCACCGCAAGAGCCTGCTCGTTGTCGGCGGCACCGCGAGCGGCAAGACATCGATGATGAACGCAGTCTCGATCTTCATCCCGCAGAATGCCAAGATCGTTTCCCTTGAAGATACCCGAGAGATCCAGCTGCCGCACAAGAACTGGCTCCCCACCCAGACCCGCGAACTCAATGTAGATGGTCTCAAAGGCGACATCGACCTCTTCTCACTCCTGAAAGCCTGCATGCGGCAGCGGCCGGAGTACATCATCGTGGGGGAAGTCCGGGGTAAGGAAGCCCAGACGCTCTTCCAGGCCATGAACTCGGGTCACGCCACCCTCTCGACCATCCATGCCGGCAGCGTGTACGAAGCGATCAACCGGCTCACCCACGACCCGATCAACGTACCTCCCGTCATGTTCCAGGCTCTCGATCTTGTCGTGGTCCAGTCCATCTACACCCTCGGGAAGACCCGAATCCGCCGCTGCCTCACCATTCACGAGATCGAAGTCGACAAGCACGGTGAGATCAACCCCATTCTCCTGTATGACTGGGATATCCAGAAGGATACGTTTCCGAAACGATATGAAAAGTCCAAAGTGCTCACCGAGATCGCATTCCATTGCGGCTGGGATGATGCCGAACTGGAGCACCAGCTGAAGAAACGCGAGGAGTTCTTCACCTGGGCCCTTGAAGTGGAACCACCCTCGCTCCGGGATCTTGCCAATGCCATCCACGATCTGGGGGATTAAATGGAGGTCACGCTCCCTCCGGCCGTGCTCAAAGCCGAGAAGAAGCTGACTACGTTTGAACTTGCAACGCTCGGCACCTCCTTGAGAAAGGATCTCCGGTCAGCCCACCTGCCCATCACGGCCGAAGAATATCTCCGGACCATCCATCTCAACCTCGTTGGCACGCTCGTCATGTTTGTGGTGCTCTACGGGGTCTTCCTCATCAGCGGGTTCGAACTGACCATCTTCGGGTTTAGTACATCGGACAATCTTCTCTGGCTCCTCCTCTTTGTCCTGATCGTCCCCGGCATGTACGCGATGCAGATCTACTACCCGCAGATCATTGCCCATGGCCGGAAGAGCCGGATTGACATCGATCTTCCCTATGCCATCTCCTACATGCAGGCCCTCTCCACGACAATGGCCCCCTACGATATCCTCCGCAAGGTGTACGAAGAGCAGGACATGTTCGGAGAGATCTCGAAAGAGTTTGGCATGATCGTCAGGAATGTCGAACTGTTCGGTGATGACCTGGATGCCGCCATGAAGGATCTCCAGCGCACCACCCCCTCCACCAATCTCCGGGATTTCTTAAACGACCTCGCGATCGTCTTCGACAGCGGGGGGAATATCTCATCCTATCTTGGAGCCAAGACCGAATACTACCGGGACCAGGCCAAGCAGGAGGTCGAACTGGTCTTGAAGACCATCGAGATCATGGCGGAGGTGTACGTGACCGCATTCGTTGCTGGTCCCATTGCTCTCATCATTATGGTTGTTGCGCAGGGAATGACCAACTCTTCGGATATGGCATGGATCCTGCCCCTGATGTATATCTGTATCCCGGCGGGGGCAATTGTCCTGATCTGGATCCTCTCGATGATGCTTCCCCCCGAGAACCTGGAGATCTCAAGGAAGGAGACTGTTGAACAGAGCTTTGGTTCCAGCGTGGAACAGACCGTAGAGGTGGGCCGGGCTGAAGACGATCCAAAGAACCGGGAATTCTACAAACGGATCGCTGACAAGAAACAGAGGAATTACTACCTGAGCCTGCTGAAGCACCCGTTCCGGACCTACATCCGGAGTTACTATTACGGCCTCGGGCTGGGGATCATTTTTGCCGCTATTGTTGCGTTCTTCTGGCTTAACGGGGGATTCGATGAGCTGATCCCGCATGACCGGATGGAGACTGTCATATGTATCATGATCATGGTATTCATGACACCGATTGCTGTTTCTTTTGAAGGACGGCGCTGGTATGTCCGGAACATCGAGGAGCACCTGCCGGATTTCTTAAGGGAGTTATCGGATATGCAGGATATCGGAATCACCCTGCAGGGAGCCATCCAGCGGATTGCCGGTGCCAAACTCGGCGTGCTGAGTTCGGAGCTCTCGGTTGCATCCCGGGATATCCAGTCGGGCGCGTATGTGAACTCCGCACTGGTCAAGATGGAGGAGCGGATCGGTCTGGTCTCAGTTAAACGGGCAATCTCCTTGCTGGTCCGGGCCAGTGAGATCACGGCCAACTTAAAACAGATCTTCATCATCGCCATCACGGATTTTGAATATTATCTGCGGCTGAAGCGGGAACGATCGAATACCACTGTCATCTACGTGATGATCATCTACCTCTCATTCGGCATCTACCTATATACTGCCTACCAGCTTAATGTCCCGTTCCTTACCGCATTTAAAGGATTGAACGTCAGTGTGGATACCGCGGGCAATCTTACCGAGATGTTCCGCATCGGGATCATCCTTGCCACGTTCTCCGGGATCATGGCCGGGCAGTTCAGTTCGAATAGCGTCCTTGCTGGTTTCAAGCACAGCATCGTTCTTCTCGCAGCCACGATTGCGTTGTTTATCTTTGTGATGTAATACGGGGGATTATGCCGGATCTTGTGCCGGTTTGTGGATGTGGATCAGTAAATAAAACCCCTGCAACGATCCGGGGGCTCTAAAAAATATTCACAAAAGAAAAAAAGGAAAACTAAAAAAAAAATTGCGGATTATTTTGTTCCGTGGCATTGAATAAAATAAATCCGGCATCCGATGATCTTTCTCTTATTCTTCCAGCGAGATCGTGGTGAGTTTGACGGACTCGACTCCTTTTTGTGCCATCAGCCGCTCGGCCAGTGCCTTGAGCTGCGACCCGTCACCGTGAACGAGGATCACTTCCAGGCACCGCTCGTGGGTGACATGGGAATGGAGTGAAGCCTTGATGATATCGTGATGTTCGTGTTCGATATCCGTGATCGTGGTGAGAAGGTTGCGCTGGTCATGGTCGTAGACCATGGTGATCACCCCTTCACGTTCGCCCTTGACATCGGACATCCATTTGTAATATGTGATGTAGGTACGGATCGCATCGCGTATGCCTTCCGAGCGCGATGAGTAGCCGCGGTAGTTCAGGATTTCATCGAACCGGTCAAGCAGGTTTTTCGGCAGCGAGATGCCAATACGGGAAAGGTCGTCATCCATGGTCATGGTAATATCCGTGATGAGATTATCATTGCTGAAGGATTTTAATCTTTTTGAAAAACGGGGGGCTTACGTGGTACTTGGTAAGATTTTTTTTAGGCACTTACCGGATTATTATCGGGTGCTGCCAACCGGATTTGGCTGTCACATTCCTTTAAGGTACCGGTCCCGTTGTCGTAGATGCGCTTTCAGAATTTCTGATTGACAAGGACCTATCTTATAGGCAAGATTAAAAATGGTGGCGGTTGGATCAAACAATTTTGCGATTATGGTGAATTGCGTTCGGGTTTATCTCTCTTTTTGCCGGGTGGTGATATATTCCGGCATTACCTAGAATGCGCCTGATATCGGATTCCTGAAGAAGGTACGGGTACCTGCATCTTAAATCCAGTTAGAATTGATTGTATTATTTTAAAAAATCATACGAAAGTGAAAATTTATTATACTAAAACATCCTACAACACTATGGTGATGAAAGGGGAAAAGCATCGCCAGACAAATGCCTCAGTATGGTCCATCCATGAATGCATGTCTCTTTAGGAAGAACTCTATCTCTTCATTCTTTTTTTAATTTATCTTTACAAAATTCGAAAAATTCATACGAAATAAAAAAAGTTTATTACCAAAAGGGACTTACAGATAATCGGGGTGATGATCACTAACCAGGCAACCCGGATGTCCACCCGGATACCCAGATTCCGGATTTGCTTCCCATATGATAATCATCCCTTTGTATCGCATGACAATTTCCGAATCCGGAGTTGAACACCCGATGGTAGAACCGAAGAAGAAGCCTGTTACCAAAAAACCAGAACCAAAGAAATCTGTACCAACGAAAGTTGAACCGAAAAAAGTCGAAGTAAAGAAACCTGTACCAAAGAAAACCGAACCAAAAAAGACGGTTGTGGGTAAGACCGCGAAAAAACCTGTTTCAAAACCTAAAAAATAATTTTTCGAATTTAGTTAAGCGGATCTTTCGATCCGATTAACCCCACCATTCCTCTTCTTCAGGGGGGATCTCCGCTGTTGGTGCTGTTGCCAGGTCTGTTTCGATTAACCCCTCAAGTGTGGGACCGGTTAGGATCTTCATCTCCGCATCTGCATACGCCCCTTCAATTGTAATGTGGAACGTCCCCTCTTTGTAGATGGGAATGTAACGCGGGCCCGGTGTGGAAGTAGTTGTGGTTTCAGTATAACTGGCGCTTGATAACAGAGTATCCATGGTACTTTTTGAGGTGTAACTGAACTCGTAGTTTCCGGTATCAGAACTGTATTCCCGGGCATACCCATCCTGAGCGATGATCTCACGGGTCTGGTTATCCCGGACCGTGATGGTCATGTACGGACGCTGGACGGGTTTCTCGAGATCTCCCAAACAGGAACCGGGACTTGTCAGACAGTCATTTTGGGGAGTAACTACGTAAACGATATACATCGGTCCTTCAGCGACATTCACGAGCAATCCCTCCGCCCCTCCCGTGAGGTGATATGTCTTTTCAAATATCTGGGCACGGTTTAACCGGTCGCTCAGGGGGGTAGCATTGATCCTGGTACCATGAAGGATCGGGTAGGGATCCTGGGTAAGAATCGGTGCAACTTCCATCACGGCCTCTGATTTTGCCGGTGTCATCTCCACCCCCGGGATTTGTGCAACCGGTACATACGCGGATGCCGGTAACACTGATTGATTCTCAATAATGGGTGTGGCTTGGAGTGAAATCTCCGGTGTGGGGTCTGCCTGAAGACCGGGTATCACCTTGATACAGCCACACGAGAATATTACTGCTGCCAGCATGAGCATGATGAAACAACCCATGATGGCACGCATATCTCCATTGTCTCGACTCTTCTCTCTTAAAGTACTCTTTTTTGGCGGGTAACTGGATCGCGGTTGCATCGTACATTCCTCCATTAAAGCGGGACGATTGTTGCCATTGCGTTCTTGTACTTCGATTCCAGGGTTCCCATCGAACCAAGGGAGAACCCGGTTCCTGTGGTCTCAAGATAGTAGTATCGCTTGCCATTGAGCGGGTAGTAATACCCATTGCAGTTTTCACAGGAAACCGCTACGGCCGCATGGTCCGGTAGGAATATCACCGCTACATCATACCCCATCTCTTTGAGTAATGCGGCTGTAAGAATCGCGGTGTCTTCGCAATCACCGTTGCCATCGGCAAGTGTTTCAATCGGGTATTTCCAGTACTCTGAATCATCATCGGCATATTTTATTGACTGGACAAACGCCACAACATTGCGATAATCATTGCGGGCTGCGTAACTTTTGAAATTACTGGCATCCTTGAGCTTGCTGATCAGCACATGGAGATACTGGCGGTCCTGTTCGCTGATCGCATATGCGGTTAAGGTGTCAGAACCGGTGCCGGTCGGGTGAGGCTGGTTCCGGTAATACTCGTACAAATCACGGGGGATATCCAAGGTAACTGCGGCAACATGACCGTTGGTGTTCCAGGTGAATGTCTGTTCAATGACCGGAGATGCATTGACCTGTGTCCAGCCCGGCTGTGCCTTCTGGCTGTTTGTATTCTGGTACAGCCATTCATTATTGCGAATGGATCCCTCGGATTCATTTGTGAGAACTGCATACAGCTCATAAGTTGCTCCGGGCAGGAACCGGAACGACTGGTTGACACTTCCCTGGTAATTCCGGAACTCAAGCAGGTAATCACCCGATGGCATCGAGTCGATTGTTGCCGGTGTATTCCCCTTGAATGTACCGTTAAGGAAAATTTCCAGGCCCCGTGGGGAAGAGTCAAAATACAGGGTGCTGGATGTCGGGATTATTGTTAAGTCCGCTTTTGCCAGGGTTGACTCGCCTCCCGTGATCGGGAGAATTGCGGTAAAGTTCCAGTAACCAGCCTTCACCAGTTCGACAGTATGGTTCCCGGCAGGAATGCGCTGGAGGTTTGTGGGAGTTTTCCCGGCCAGCCGGCCATCGATAATTACATCAGCGCCCACTGGGGTGGATGTAATGCTTATGAACCCGGAGTCCGGTAACGGAACCAGATACTCCGTGTATTCAATATTTTTATCAATGGCAACGGAAACAACATCCCGGTAATCGTCATAGCCGGTTTTCCGGATCAGGATCTCGTGGCGGCCCGGGAGCAGGTTGTCAACGGTAACCGGGGTGACGCCCCGGGATTTCCCGTCCACATACAGATCCCCTCCCGGGGGTTCGGTCAGTATTGTTACCATCCCCCGGTTTGCCCTCTTCTGGAGGTTTGCGATGATATCCCGGTGAGTGCCGGATTCAATATGGATAGTCGTTGTATAATCATCATACCCTTCTTCACTCACGAGGATTGAATGTGTCCCGAAGGTGACCGGAATTTCTGTTACCGGAGTGCTCCCCATCACGGTCCCATCAATGAATACGGTGCTCCCCTGGGGTATTGAGACGACCGATATCGAACAGGATTCATTTGTAGCTGCGGCAGGCATGACGATTATCATAAGGAGTAACAGGAAAATGCCTATCGCTTGTGTATTACGAGATGTCATAAATGTATGATAATGTATTGAAAAAAACACTATTTATACACATCCAAATGGCTTTTGTTTTAGTAATTTAATTAAACATTTTATGATTGTACATTAAATTGTGTTTACATCTCTTAAAAAGACTCTGAAATTCCCTTGATTGATCGGGAGTATTACGTTCAATAAGGCATGAGGGAATGTCACCAATCCCGAGACCCCTACCATGCATCGCGATTTCTCTTAACTATTGATTCTACGTAGATTTTCTATGAGGCGAAGAACGGCATGGTGTCCATCATTGCAGTAAATACTCTGACATGGAGGATCGATCCGTTCCGTGCCTATCAGAATGGATGTCAATGAACCGATCCGTGGGCTATTTCTGTCGGCCCCGCAAAAATATCGGTGACCTGAATGACTGGAGAACAACGCGACTTTGACGCTGTTGCGGCATCCTGGGATGCGAATCCCGTACGCGTGAAACTGGCGCACGATGTGGTCCGGGCAATCAGCGAGACCATTCCGTTAAGGCCTGATATGGATGTGCTGGACTTCGGGTGCGGAACGGGGCTCTTAAGCCTTGGCCTTCTTCCGATGGTCCATACCATCACCGGTGTTGACAGCTCGCAGGGAATGCTCGATGTGCTCGAGGGTAAGATCCGTGAGCAGCGATTCAGCACGATGAAGACCTGTCGGGCGGACCCGGAGCACGGCGATCCCCTGCCCGGACAATTCGATCTGGTGGTGAGCACCATGACCTTCCATCACATCAAGATGGTAGGGCCACTGCTGGATGCATTGTTTGCTGCAATCAGACCCGGTGGGCGAGTCGCGATTGCCGATCTCGACTGCGACAACGGGAAATTCCACGATTCCTCAGAAGGGGTATTCCATAACGGGTTCGACCGGTGCGTTATGAGAAAAATGTTTGAAGCAGCAGGGTTTGTATTGGTCCGTAACCGCACCGCAGCTATTGTCCGTAAACCTGCCGCTGATGGGGAGATCATGACATTTACGGTCTTTCTCATGACCGGGCAAAAACCCAAGTAACTTCATTTTTTAGATTCATGTAATCCCGGATGTGGGACAGTATCGTTCAATACCGTTGGGATTGTATTTTTACATGAGTGGGGGAATGGGATGGCAAAGGTACTGATATCGCCGCTGAACTGGGGTCTGGGCCACGCCACCCGCGACATCCCGATCATCAGAACGCTTCTCGATCACGGGCACG
>Ga0265297_10003684_pt1 | contig 27060 bp, 31 predicted proteins | sample Munlanlwell13791_FD_192502 | JGI IMG/M metagenome (GOLD analysis project Ga0265297, IMG submission 192502) | Leachate microbial communities from a municipal landfill in Southern Ontario, Canada - Leachate well 137-91 | ecosystem: Engineered > Solid waste > Landfill > Unclassified | place...
TTTTTGTTTGCCGCCTAAGATAGGAGGGGACATTTTCCGTAGTAGTCTATTTGCGTAGGCTGGACAGGAAAGTGTCCCCTGGATATTGGAGTTTAAGATTGACATTCATATTGCCAGGGGTAGAATATAACCAATAATTCGCTGCACCAGAGCCGCAATTCGAGGGACGGTTTCTGAAAAAAAGAACCGTCCTTATTATTTATAATTTTAGGGGGTGGAAAGAAGCGAATCATAAGATTTATGGGATTAAGTCTTGTGTTTCAGAATTACCCCAGGGTTATCGGTAGGTAATAAGTAAGCTTAGACCCCACACAACAACACCGCTAATAAGCCCAGCGATTATGCTTTGTTGGAAGGGGTGGGTAGCAAGATAATGTTGTAATTTTGGAAATAGTATCCTTTCTTTCATCTTTACTATTTATTCTCTTTAAAAATATATCTAAAAAATAGATAAACGATTATTGAATATGGGACAAAAACAAAAAGTGGATTTGTGTGCGAAGCACAAAGGACTGCGCTGGATAAAAACTTGAGGTTCTTGTTTTCGGTTGGTGGAGATATAATATAAGTAAAGGAGAAAGCAACTGATATGAAAAGGATATTTCGTAATCTAGGAATTTTAGTTGCTTTAATAGCGCTTGTTTTTTTAATCTATGCGCTGACGGTAAATAATAAAACTGTCCTTTCCAAGGACGGCGTAAGAATAGCCTATTCTGTATATGGCAAAGGGGAGCCGGCGTTGGTCTTTGTGCATGGCTGGTGCGGCAGCCGCGCTGTCTGGTATAAGCAGATACCGTATTTTGCTAAAAAATACAAAGTCGTGGCTTTGGACTTGGCAGGACACGGTGTGTCCGGACGCCAAAGAAAGGCTTATACTCAAGAAGCCTTTGGCGAGGATGTAGCCGCAGTGGTAAATGCGCTAAAAGCGGATAAAGTTATTTTAATAGGCCATTCCATGGCCGGCACTGTGATGCTGGAGGCGAACCGCCTTCTTAAGGGCAAGGTACGCGGGCTTGTTGGTGTTGATACGCTGGAGAATTTTGAATCTGTGGCTACCCCGGAAGAGATCCGGAAATACATTGATCCCATGAAAAAGGATTTTAGAGAAGGCTCCGGCATCTTTGTCCGGGAGATGTTTACTGCCAACGCCGACCCCCAGCTGGTTAAGCAGGTAGTGGCGAATGTGTCCCGGGCTGATCCGGCCATAGCGATCAGCGCCATTGATTACTATTTTAATACTCCGGTGATTCCGCTTTTAGCTGGTGTGGATGTTCCGTTATGGTGCCTGAATGCCGACCTGTGGCCAAGTTTCCCGGAGATTAACAGCAAGTACCTGAAGTCTTATCATCTGAGAGTGATGCCGGGACTGGGGCATTTCCTGATGGTTGAAGCTCCTGATGAGTTTAACAGCCAGCTGGAGGATATTATTATTCAGATTAATGTTATTCTTCAAACTTCAATCCCGGAAAATTCTCATCTAAATACTTCTGCGCGTCAATAGCGGTTTTGGGCGCGTCTTTAAGCGCGTAGCATTGTATCCTTAAGGTTATATTCGGCCGCACAATGTTCTGGGGCCCGACGAAATCAGTTGAAGAAGGGATTTGTTTTGAGCTGGCGCGCGGAGCATCTTTTATCTGGCAGATATCCGATTGATCGGATTTTGTTAGCACCTCAAAGTAGGTATATCCTTTGGTCAGGGTAATCTCGCAGGCGCGCTGCATAGCCAGTTTTTCAGCTTCGCTTTGATCCATATAAGCATTGCCGCAGAAGGCTACGCTATAGGATGATTTAGAAATAGCTTCAGTCACAAATGACCTCTTTTCGCTTTGCATCATAAATCCCGAGCATCCGCTCAGTAATACTATAGAACCGGCTGCTACAATAAGAAAAATTTTCATAATTTCCTCCTTAGGCATTCATTATACCTTAAAGATGCAGGCCGTCAATCTACTAATAGTTTTTTTTAACTTTCCTCATAAACTATATTGACACTATCCTAAACAGGAGTAAAATTTGGTTACAGGGGGAGAAAGGAGGCCAGGATGATATTGATTAAAATCAGCGGGATTTTTATAACGGCCATGGGGATGATGATATTGTTCAACCCGGAAGCGGCGAGAAAGATGCTGGTTTTCTGGCGCAAAGGAAATAATATTTTTTTAGGCGGGCTGATAAAAATCGTATTAGGAGTTATTTTTCTAGGCTTTGCGCCCCGGGCAAAGGTGCCGCAGGTTATATTTGTACTGGGTATTTTAGCGCTTCTAGGCGGCGCGCTCCTTTTTATTCCCGGCCCGGAAAAGGTCAGGAGAATGCTCAACTGGTGGGATAAGCAGCCGGCTAACTTATTGCGTTTAATTAGCCTGGCAACGCTTGCTTTCGGTATTTTACTTATCTATGCGGCATAGCGGTCTAAGAAAAAGGAGGTGGCAAAATGGCGAAATTTTTTATGTACGGAAAATATTCCAAGGAGGCGATGGAGGGTATCTCTACCGATAGGACTAATAAGGCGCTTGATGCGATAACTAAGGCCGGGGGCAAGGTAAATTCCATGTATGCGCTTTTGGGCAAATACGACATAGTGCTGATTACGGATTTCCCCGGAGTCGCAGAAGTCATGAAGGCTTCAGTCGCGTTAAATAAGCTGACAAACATCTCTTTTACCAGTTTCCCCGCAATTACGATAGAGGAATTTGATAAGGTTATGGCGTAAGGGACAGAGGTTCAATGAAAATATGATTGCCCTCAAAGTTGATAAAAGTACCTGCCGGGGTGATGGTAAATGCGTGGAGATCTGCCCGGCTCAAGTCCTACGGATGAATGAGAAAGAGCATGTGCCGGAATTTATACCGGGCGGCCCGGAGCTGTGCATTAACTGCGGCCATTGTTTTGCGTTTTGTCCGGTTGGCTCTCTAGATTTATCTATGATGCAGGTTAAGGATGCGATACGGCTCGACCACGCTAAATTACCAACGCCCGAACAGGTAGAGTTACTCTTAAAAGCCCGGCGTTCGGTTAGAATCTATAAAGACGAACCAGTAGCAAAAGAATCAATAGAGAAACTTTTAGATATCGCCCGCTACGCGCCTTCGGGGATTAACCGGCAGCCGGTTAATTGGCTGGTTATCAATAATAAAGAGAAAGTGCACGCGCTTGGCGTTGCTATCGTAAATTGGATGGAAGGGCTTTTAAAAACTAAATCTCCGCTGGCCGAGTCGCTGCATTTTGACCGGCTGGTTGAATCCTGGAAAGACGGACAGGATAGGGTTTGCCGGTCCGCGCCTTGCGTTGTTATAGCTTACGGCCTTAAAGATGACCCGCTGGTCCCGCAATCCTGCACGATTTCTGCGACTTATCTGGAATTAGCAGCCTTTGGTTTTGGCCTTGGCGCCTGCTGGGCCGGGTATGTGCAGATGGCGGTGAATATGTCGGAAAATGCCGGCAAACTTGTTGGCCTATCCAACAGAGCAACAGCCGGCGCAGCCATGATGCTGGGGTATGCTAAGTATCGCTATAGCCGGATACCTTCTAGAGATACAGCGAAGATTATCTGGAGGTAAGGGGGAGCATAAAAAGGAGGAAAAAGCGCTCGGGATCCTCCGGCTTATGAGAACTTGAGGACTGTTGAATTTGTTGTTTTAGGGAGTATAATATCCTTATGGACAAGGTAGCGTATTTACGCAAACAGGAAGAAGAACAGGCCAGGTATGAGGCCCTCTGTAGGAGGTGCGGGGCCTGTTGCGGCGCTTTTGACGGAGACCCGTGTGAGCACTTAAAGAAAAATGAATCCGGGGAATTTTTTTGTCCCATCTATGACCATAGGATAGGTATGCATAAAACAGTCTCCGGAAAACAATTTGCCTGTGTTCCCATAAGAGATCTCCGGCCGAATTTACCTTTGAAGAGTTGCGTTTATTTCTCTTATCTCGGAGAAGAGGGCGTATAAAAAAATAGGGGAAGGAGGAGAGGATGGAAAAGAAAAATACTTGCGCGTGTAATGCGATTCTGTGGGGTATCGGGATATTGTTGCTTTTAGCGGCAGCTTTTGACGTTTTGCCGCTGTCAGACAATCTGGTCATATTTCTTGCTATCGCCTGTTTTATTATCAGCGCGGTAATCAAGAGAATTGCAGGAGGCACGGGTGGCAGTTGTTGTAAATAAGCAATATGCTCTTTAGGCCAATCCCAAGCTCGAAAGGGCTTGGGATTTTTGGTAAGATTATTTACCTGTCATATTGACAAGTCCTTATATTTTTATAAAATATTATCAGGAGCAGGAAGGCGCGTATGAAAAACAGGATTATTATTGGAGTCATTATTGTGCTAGGGGGAGCTCTTCTCTTTGAAAACGCCTATTTGCTGGGTAGGTTTAATAAAGAAAGAATTTATAAAGCTGCCTACTGGTGGTGTCGGCAGGCGCCCCGAGAAAGATTTTCGGAAAGGGCTTTGCCTGTTGTTCATGAATCGGCATATACGGTCAAGGTGCATATGCCGGGTATAGCTAAGAAAGATATAAATGTACAGGTTAAGGATGAAGAGTTGATAATTTCCGCTAAAAGCAGGAAAGACCAAGCCGTTAAAGGTAAAGATACTTACGTTCAAGAATCAAGTTATGGTACTTTCTTGAGCCGTTTCAGGCTGCCGGAAGATACGGAGAAAAGCCGTATAGTTTCAGATTATCAGGATGGGATTCTAACAGTCACTATTCCTAAGAAAGTAAAGGCTAAGCAAGAGCAGGGAGGAAGGCATGGAAAAACTCTACCTTTCAAATACAGACCGTAAAATCGGCGGGGTCTGCGGCGGTTTAGGTGAGTATTTTAAGATCGATTCCACGTTATTCAGGATCTTGTTTATTCTGCTTACTATTATATCATTCGGAATCGGGATAGTCGGTTATCTGGTAGTGTGGATGGTCATTCCCCGGAAACCCGATGTCTAAAATTAAATTAGATTTAACCGGCAATATTTATGTTAGGAGCCCTGGCATTTTGCAAAATGGCAAAAAATAGGATTTTCTACGCGTATCTATTTTACTTAAGCTTAGCTTTAATCTTTCTTCCCGGCTGCGTGTATCTGACGCATTGGGATGAAGTCAGGTTCATGAAGAGCTTGGAGGACAGCCAGAAAGAGATGCAGGCCGAATTAGACAGGGAGCAAAAGTTATACAATAAGCTCAAAGCCGATATTGATAATGGCTGCCTGGATAAATTAATGCAAAAACGCGCTATTTTCCGTGTTTACGGAGAGCCGACTTTATGCAGGCCGGCTCAAGGCCAGGGCCAGGGCGGCGTTAAAGAATCCTGCATTTACCGTAACCCTGCGGGAGGAGGCTTGTTTACGGAAATAATCCTGCTTAATCTGGATTCCCGGGGGAGGTTATCTTCCTGGGAGGTCCAATAAAATTAAAGGCTTCCCGGCATTTTTTTATTTGATAATTTGTGGGAAAAGTATATAATAAAGCAAAGAAAGGAGGAAGTATGGGAAAATTGAATGTGAAGGCATTTGGTTTAGCCTGCGGAGTCCTTTGGGGCGGCGGCATGCTCATCATGGGGTTAGTCGATACGGTTTCTACCTGGGGTGATGCTTGGGGAGAGGTCATGGCGAGCGTTTATTTGGGCTATACGCCAACGATAGCCGGAAGCATTATTGGCGGCATCTGGGGTTTTGTGGACGCCGGCATAGGAGGTCTGCTACTGGCGTGGTTGTATAATAAATTTGCAAAAGCATAATAAAACAGTAATTTTAAGGCGCTTGAGGCGGATTTTGCCGCAAGCGCCTTTTTTATAGACGAAGAGGGCCTGGGCGGGCATGCTTGCTCTGGTTACTCTGCTTAAATATATTTAGGATTTTATAGTTATGGCAGTATAATAATGAAAAAAAGGAGCCAGTTATGCCAAGGACTATTGCCGTATTGTTAATTTCAGGTTTAATTATTTTAGGATTTGGTTTTTACCGCGCCTGCGCAGATGATGCCGGGGCGCAGGGTTTGTTAGCCCGGGATTTCAGCCAGCAAGCTATGGATAAGTTTCAATCTATAAATGATACTGAACTTAATTATGCGGGAATCAACGACCAGGTGGATGCATATGCGCAAAAATTTGCCAAAAACCTGCTGAAAGCAGGGGTGGACCAGAAAACAGCCGGTATGATTATGCAGAAGAGCGCGGCTTGGTATGGCCAGGCCCTGGTAGATCTTTTTAACGGTAAACCCTATAACCAGATTATCCAGGATTATTCCTCTAAAATCGCAGATTTATTCAGTCGACAACACCTGGGCCTGGATACCCAGTCAGCAATAGTTGATATGACCAGCGATAACCTGGAATCGCTCGATACTCTCTTCCGGGGATTAGAAGAATAGGAGGATAATAAATTCCAGAGCGGAAACGCCTTAAGTTTCGCCTGCCCAAGTTATGAAAATAAAAACTCTCAAAAGGGTATTTATCCGTTTGCTTAAGTTTAATGCCAGTCCGCACGGCATTGCCCTGGGCGTAGCCATAGGTGTTTTTATCGGTGTCCTGCCGGTTTACGGGCTGCATACCGTGTTGATGGTTTTGGCAGCTATCCTTATTCCTTCCACCAATAAAATAGCGATATTCATCGGCACCAATATTTCACTCCTTCCGACTATCCCGTTAATTACCTGGGGAGGTTATGAAATAGGGAGGTTTATCCTGGTTAAGGATTATCCGGATCTAAGCTGGGCCTATTTCAGCCGCATGGATTTTCAGATGTTTAAGGAATTCTATTATCCTTTGTTTATCGGGAGTTTTTTCCTGGGGCTTATCCTGGCTCTCCTGTTTTACTTTATCGTTTTTTGTATTGCCGCTCAATGGTTCAAGAGGCGTAAGAAATGACTGAAAATGCGTCAGTTACTATCCGGAAGTTCCAGAAAAAAGACCGGGAAGATGTGCGCAGGATATGTTGCAGCACCGCTTTTTTAGGAAACCCCGTTTCCAATTTTCTTGACGGCGATGAGATATTCGCTGATGCCCTAACGCTTTATTTTACCGACTATGAGCCGGAAGCGTGCTTTGTGGCGGAATGCCGGGGAAAAGTCGTAGGGTATATTACCGGCGCCAAGGACCTGCGCCAGATCTACCGTAATAATATCCTCTTCCGGATTTTTATAAAAATCATAGCCTCCGCGGCTTTAGGAAAACCCAAAAACAGGACTTTTATCTGGAATCTGTTAATAAGTTTGCTGAAAAGGGAATTCTCTGAGCCGGATTTTTCTAAGGAGTATCCCGCGACTTTACACATCAATATCCAGGATGGCTTGCGCGGTTCTAAGATCGGTGCTGGGCTTATTAATGCCTACCTGGGGTATCTCCAGGAGCAAAAGGTGCCTGGAGTGCATTTTGCCACTTTGTCTGAGCGGGCAAGTAATTTCTTCAACAAACAGCACTTTGATCTTCTTTACCGGGGTAAACGTTCATATTTTAGTTATCTCCTGCATAGGGGCTTGACTCTCTACATTTACGGTAAGCGCCTGGCGGGATAATAAACAAAAAACCCCGAAACGTTCTTTCGGGGCTTTCTTGTAGGTGATAGGCCTACTAGCCTGCGCTATCGACCAACCTCCTTATTGAGTAAACGCATAACGAAGTATGCAATATCCTGGATAAAAGTCAAGGGTAAATCCGGTGTTTTAGGAAAGCGCTTTCCGAATTATCTTTTTTTAAGTTGACAGAGGAAAAGGGTAGGGTAAAATAAAGAAAACATGCCCGCAAAACTTTCTTTTCATTATCCTCAAACAGGAACGCTCCGCGTCAAATTAAGCGGGGACTGGCAGATTTATGCCAGCATTCCTTCAGAAAATGAAGTTGTTGCAGAGCTCGCCAGCCATCCAGATACCGCGCAAATTATCTTTGATACTTTAGAAGTAGGCAGCTGGGATAGCGGCCTGGTTTCATTCCTATTCCAGCTTATCCAGGATTGCGAAGGTAAAAATATTCAAGTGGTCCATCAAGGCCTGCCGCCAGGAGTAGAGAAACTGCTGACGCTCGCTTTAAAGGTGCATACCCGGGTCCTGCCGCAGAAAAGCGCGCGCAGGCCGTTTCTGGAAAAGGTGGCGGATAAGGCCTTAGAGCTTTATGCCAGCATACTTTCCGTACTTAATTTTTTAGGTGAAATCACGGTTGCTTTCGGCCGTTTCATCAGTGGTAAAGCGTATTTTCGCCGCGATGATTTCATTGCAATTGTCCAGAAATGCGGAGCTAACGCTCTTTGGCTGGTTTCTTTAATCAGTGTCTTAGTCGGCATTATTCTTGCTTTTATCGGAGCAATCCAGCTTCAGTTATTTGGGGCGCAGATTTTTATCGCGGATATCGTAGGTATTGCCATGGTCCGCGTGATGGGGGCGGTAATGGCAGCTATTATTATGGCCGGACGCACCGGTGCTTCTTTTGCCGCCGAACTCGGCCTGATGCAGGTCAATGAGGAGATTGACGCGTTTAAAACGCTAGGGATCTCTCCGGTTGAATTTTTAGTTATGCCCCGCGTTTTGGCATTGGTAGTCATGATGCCGCTTTTAACACTCTATGCGGATTTTATGGGCATCGCCGGAGGTTTCCTGATTAGTACCAGCGTGCTTGGGCTCAATCCGGTAGAATACTGGCACCATACCCAGTCAGCGGTGCGTTTGAGCAATCTTTGGATCGGGCTTATACACGGTTTTGTGTTTGGTATAATTATTGCGGTTTGCGGTTGCCTGCGCGGGCTTAGATGCGCAAGAAGCGCTGAGGGTATAGGGGTAGCGACTACCTCGGCCGTGGTAAGTGCCATAACCAGTATTGTGGTGGCTACTGCAATCCTAACTTTTATCTGTCAGGTTTTAGGAGTTTAGATAATGGAAGAAGCCAAAAAGCCAGTTATTGAAGTACACAACCTTGATTTAAGCTATGCTGATTACGCGGTAATGCGCAATCTTAATTTTAGCGTAAATAAGGGCGAGATTTTCATCGTTATGGGCGGCAGCGGCTGCGGTAAGAGTACTTTGCTTAAAGTTTTAATCGGGCTTAAGGAACCGCTAAAGGGAGAGATTTTATACGGCGGAATAAATTTTTGGCAACAGGATGAGGCAGCTCAACAAAAGATGATGCGGCGTTTCGGGGTGCTTTATCAGGGCGGGGCGCTGTGGAGTTCTTTTACATTGGGAGAAAATATCGCCCTTCCATTGCAGCTATATACCGGCTTGTCGGTCGGCCAGATCCGGGAGGTAGTGGAATTAAAGCTGGCTTTAGTCGGGCTCTCCGGTTATGCCGGATTTTATCCTTCCGAGCTAAGCGGAGGGATGTGTAAAAGAGCGGCCCTGGCGCGGGCAATCGCACTTGATCCCGATATTATCTTTTTTGATGAACCTTCAGCTGGGCTTGACCCGTTAAGCGCGCGGATGCTGGATGATTTGATCCTTCAGCTGAAGGATACCCTGGGGGCTACGATTATCGTGGTTACGCATGAGCTGGCTAGTATTTTTGCTGTGGGTGACAACGCGGCGCTGCTTGACACGGAGAGTAAAAGCATGATTGCCAGCGGTAATCCCAAGTATTTATTGGCTAATTCCAGTGATCCCAGAGTGATCCGGTTTTTGACCAGAGGAGAGAAAACAAGCCTGCCTGCCGGCAGGCAGGGAGAGCCCAATGATTAAAAAAGCGAATAAAACGGTGATTGGCGCGTTTGTGGTAGGCGCAATGGCGTTATTACTGGCCGCGGTAGTGGTTTTTGGATCAGGAATGCTTTTTAAGCAATCAGATAAGTATGTTTTATTTTTTGATGGTTCGGTAAAAGGCCTTTCCGTGGGCGCGCCGGTAATATTCCGCGGCGTACAAATCGGCAATGTTAGCAGTATAAGCCTGGTTTACGAGGAGAAATCCCAGAAAGTGCTCATCCCTGTAGTTATTGATATTGAATTGTCGCGCGTAATAGGCTTGCCTGAAGCGCCGGGTTATCCGGATTACGCGAAGCTGGTCCAGCAGGGCCTGCGGGCAAGGCTGGAGATAAAAAGTTTTATTACCGGCCAACTAATGATCGCGTTGGATTTCTATCCGGATAAGCCGCCTAAATTTTATGATATTATAAAAAGCTATCCCGAATTACCGGCGCTTCCCATATCGCCGGATATCTTTGAAGTTATGGACGATATTCCGATAAAAGAGATTACCACGAACTTAGAGCAGGCGGTTTCCGGGATAAACAGGCTGGTCAATTCCGAGGGATTTTTCCGGATGGATAAGACACTAAAAGAGGTGACTGATGCGGTGCGTTCTTTTAATTTACTTACTGAGTATCTTGAACAGCACCCGGAGGCTTTTTTTAAGGGAAAGTCAGACCTCAAAGGAGAATAAGATGAGACTAAATGCTTTTCTATTTTCTGTGGCGGCAGCCTTTTTAATTTTTATGTTAAGCGGGTGCCTGTCTATAGGCAGCAGTCCGTCCCCGCGGTTTTATATGCTTAGTCCAATAACCCAGGATCAGGTAACCGAAAAATTTGATATTACGCCCGGAGTAATTGTTGCGGTTGGTCCGGTCAATATCCCGGGATATCAGGATCGCCCGCAAATTGTAACCCGGGATAAAAATGGGATGTTGAAGTTTGCCCAGTTTGACCGTTGGGGAGAAGATCTTGATTTAGCCTTGGCACGCCGGTTTACCGATAATTTAACACTAATACTTCCGGGCGCCTCTTTTCAGATTTTTCCCTGTAATTTTGCTATACCGCTGGATTATCAGGTGATTGTAGATATCGTTCAGCTAGACAGCGAGTTGGAAAAAAATATGGTTTTGGCGGCACAGTGGTCAATTATTAATGCTAAAAACAGGAAGATGCTCTTGACCAAAAGGTCGCAGTTTATCCAGCCGATCAATCCGCATAATTATCACGGCTTAATCCAGGCGCTCAACGCATCCTGCGCGGCATTAAGCAGTGAGATTGCCGGGAACTTAGCGGAATTAGTAAATCAGGCTAAAACAAATGAGGGGCTTTAGCAGGGTAATATCTATGGCTGGCCTTATGAAATTTTCCAAGAGCCGGACAATAAAATTTATGGTCATGCTGGCATTTTTGCTCTGCATGCTCTATGCGAATTTTTACGCGGTCAGAAGAATGTTGGGTTACGCGGTAGAGGTTTATTTCTACGATAAACTCCTGGTAGCTTATAATATCGGCGGGATAAAGGGGCTTGCCGATGAGCTTGAAAAAATACGTACGGTTGATAAAATGCCCCGCGAATTAATATTAGCCGAAGAATTCGCCTTGCGGCTGGAGAGCCTAAAAGAGCCGGCAGTATTCCTGAAAGATAAAGTTGAGCGGGGCAAACAAAGGATTAATTTTATCAGGGGTTTGCGCAGCGGGGCAATTGCCCTGATGGTTCTCATCTTCGTCTGGCAGTTGATTTTAAAAAAACAAAAGCGGGAGGAGAAGGAAATAGCCAAGTCCGGCAGTACCTGCTGCAAATAAAACGTAGGGTCTTCTTATGCAATACAGTAGAGGGGATATAGGCAGAATATTTTTGTTGAAATTTGAAGACGGAGATATCCTCCTGGATAAGCTTGAGGAATTTGTAAGGAGGGAAAAGCTAAAGGCAGCGGCGCTTTTTTTTATCGGCGCGCTTAAGGCAGGCCGCCTGGTCACCGGCCCTAAAAAACCGGTAATCCCTCCCAGCCCCAATAAAGTTTATTTTAAAGACGGTTGGGAAGTAATGGGGATGGGGACAGTTTTTACGAATAAATCCGGGCCGCAGATACATATCCATGGAAGCCTGGGTAAAAAGCAAAAGGCGCTTACCGGATGCGTGCGCGGAAAAGCTAAAGTATTCCTGGTTATTGAGGCAATCGTATTGGAATTAAAGGGGCTCAAGGCTACAAAATCCATTGATCCTAAAACCGGGCTTAATCTTTTAAAAATCTTATAAATAAGGAAAATTAAGGGTGTTAAGGAATATCACGGTAGTTGTTTTCTCTCTGTTTTTTATTAACCAATCAGCTAAGGGAGTATGCGGAATGGATAACCCAATCGTAGTACTGGAGACTAACCAGGGTTCTATAGAAATCAGGCTTATGCCCGAAGTAGCGCCTAAGGCCTGCGAAAATTTTACCAAGCTTGCCGCAAAAGGTTACTATAACGGATTGATTTTTCACCGGGTGATCAAGGGTTTTATGATCCAGGGAGGAGACCCGACCGCCACCGGCGCCGGCGGAGAATCTATCTGGGGAAAGCCTTTTGCCGACGAAGTAAGCCCGGGGGTCAAATTTGATAAACCCGGGAGTGTGGCTATGGCCAATGCCGGGCCGAATACCAATGGCAGCCAGTTTTTTATCACTACTGTTGCTACGCCCTGGCTGAATATGCGCCATACAATTTTCGGTGAAGTGGTTAAAGGTTATGCTGTGGTAGAGAAGATTGAAAACACGCCCACTGGCTCATCTGACCGGCCGCAGGCCGAACAGAAAATAATCAAGGCATATTTGTTGCAGGAAGAATAAGGCCTATGAAAAAACTGATTTTATTAAGCAGCGCCATTCTTTATAGCGTGTTTTTATCAGCGTTGGCCTGGGCACAGACAGGCGCATTTCCTTCTATCGAGCCATTCAACAAGAAAGACCGGGTTTTGGTTTTAGCCCCGCACCCTGATGATGAAAATATCGGCTGTGGCGGAGTAATCCAGCGCGCGCTTAAGTCCGGCGCTAAAGTCAAAATTATGTATCTGACTAACGGCGACCATAACGAATTTGCCTTTATTGTTTATGAAAAAAGGCTGGTGGTGCGTAATCCCGCATTCGTGGCCATGGGTAAAGTAAGAGAAGAAGAAGCCAAGAAGGCAATGCAGATACTGGGGGTGGCGGAGAGCGACCTTATTTTCCTGGGTTATCCTGATTATGGCACAAAGAATATGTTTTTTTATTCCTGGGAAGACAACGCGCCTTTTCGGGATCGTCTTACCCGGCAGTCTTATGTCCCCTATAAAGAAGCTCCTTCTTACGGCGCCCCGTATAAGTCTGAGCATATCCTGGCGGATTTAGAGAAAGTCCTTATTACTTATAAGCCCAATAAGATTTTCGTTTCGCATCCGGCTGATGTTAACGGTGACCATTGGGCATATTATTGTTTCCTGCAAGTTGCCCTCCAGGACCTTAGAAAACAGCTTGCGGAACCTAAATTGTACGTATATTTTGTCCATGCCCCGGGCTGGCCTACACCGCGGCATTACCATCCCCAGCTGGAGCTTGAGCCATCCGCCAAACATTTTCCGGATGCCTTGGTTAACTGGTCCAGCTTTAAGTTGACCGAAGATGAAATAGATAAAAAATATAAGGCAATGCTTGCCTACAAGAGCCAGACCTGCGTGAGCGCGTTCTATCTTTTAGCTTTTGTGCGCCAGAACGAAATATTCGGCGATTATCCCCTTATCTTGCTGAAGAAGCAAAAATCCGCCCGCCTGAAAGGCAGGGATGTCTTTAATGACGATAAGCGGATCAGTTATGCCGTAGTGGACGACTATTTCTGGGTGCGCGTAAGAAAACCGCAGGAGCTAAGGAGCCGGTTATTTTTCCGGTTCTATTTCTTTGGATATAAGGATAATGTTCCCTATAATAAGATGCCGAACATCTGCGTGCGCACCAGGAAAGACAAGGTAGCAGTAGAGGAGCTGAATTTGAAAAAAAACCTGGGCCCTCAGGGAACGAGCGCGCAATTAAAAGGGGAGCACTTTATTTTAAAAGTCCCGCTTAAACTTTTAGGAGACCCGGATTTTATTTTGACCTGCGTAATGACAGATAAGACCTTTCTGCCTTTAGATGCAGCGGGTTTTCGTAGGGTAAAAATCCTGGAGGGCCTCGGTAGAATAGAGGAAGAAATAACAAGAGATTTAAGTTTGTCTAATTGAGGATTATCTGTTATACTTTAGCCAAGGCGGTGCATATGGAATTTAATGAGATAAAAAAAGAAGTCAAGAGCTTAGGGTGCGAGACCTTGCGCACAGATTCCGACAATTTTTTTGAAGCGGTCATTATCAAGGAAGAATTATCCAGGCTCAATGAAAGGTTACAGAATTTTTTCGGTGAGCCTGCCTGGCCGTCTAAAGATAAATTATCTTTTCAGGCCCAGGAAACAATCAAAGGTTTCGGCGGCATTATGCCCGGGCAGACCCTCTATTTTAAGAGCCAGGGCCGGGATTCCACCTTTGCCATGCTTTGGCCCTGGCAGGACGGCCAGCATACTACCGTTAAGATTGTCCGTAAATAAAAAGGGTGTTTATGGAAGGTATCAAATTTGATTTCAATAATATGTTCAGCGCTAATGTAGGCAGTGCTCATGGCGTTGAAGAAAAAGACCTCTTTGGGCTCTCTAGCGCTGCCCAAAAAGCCCATGAGCATTTAAAGAAGATAATCGCGGATCCCAAAAACAGGATAAAACTGAACCTGGAATGGGCGGCCTTGCCTTACCAGGATGAAAAAACTCTCAAGAGAATCCAGGATTTAGGAAAAGAGATTGCCGCAAAATATGACAGCGTAATTTCTTTGGGTATTGGCGGTTCTTATCTGGGGTTAAAGGCGGCGCAGGATGCGCTTATGCCGGCCTACTTTAATGAGTTTTCTAAATTACGGAAGAACAGGCCGCGGATCTATTTTGAAGGGAATAACCTTGACCCGGATACCTTAAGCGTCCTCTTAAAGAACCTCAACCCTAAAAAAACATTTATAGTTGTTATCTCCAAGTCCGGCGAAACTACGGAAACCAAAGCTGCTTTTATGGCGGTCCAGAACTGGCTTAAAAAAGCGGTGGGTAAAAAATACGGCCGTCAGATTGTTGCTATCACCGATCCCGAAAACGGGTCTTTGCGTAAAATAGTTAAGCTGGAGCAGGAGAAAGATATTTTCAGTTTCCGTTCCCTGCCTTTAGCCAAGGGCGTGGGCGGCAGGTTTTCCGAGTTGAATATGGGCCTTTTGCATCTGGCTATTTTAGGGGTTAATCTCCAAGAGGTTCTGGCCGGGGCAAAAGATATGTCCTTAAAATGCAGCCGGGCAAATTACACCGAAAACCCCGCCTATATGTATGCGGCATTGCACTATATCCTCTATAAGCATAAAAATAAATCTTTAGCGATTATGATGCCCTTTGCGGAAACTTTGAAATCCACCGCTGATTGGTATGTGCAGTTATTAGCCGAGAGCTTAGGTAAGAAATATAGCCGTAAAGTTGAAATTTCGGCCGATGGCAGTGAAGCGTGGCTTCGGGACAAGAGCGCGGTGGTTAATCTGGGCAGGACTCCGGTTCCTTGCCGCGGTACAGGCGATTTGCATTCCGTCCAGCAGAATAATGTGGAAGGAGAAAATAATAAAGTTATTACTTTTATTAAAGTAGAAAAGTTTAAAAATGAGATTAAGGTTTTAGCTAAGGGTGATTTTTTAGCAGGCAAAAGTTTTTCCGCGCTCATGACGCTGGCTGAAGAAGCTACCGAATGGGCGCTGGTCAGGCAAGGCCGGCCCAATTGCACGATTACCCTGGAGCGTGTCTCTCCTTATATCTGGGGAGCGCTTTTATTTTTCTTTGAGATGGCTACCGCCTTTGAGGGTGAGTTGCTTAATGTGAATGCCTTTGACCAGCCCGGAGTAGAAGGTTACAAGAATTACATGTATTATAAATTAGGCAAGCCGGGTATCTCTCAGGAGATAGCCAAGGAAATTAAAGACCATCCTCTTGCCAAAAATCCTAAATATATTCTTTAAAATAAATTAATTACAGGGACCGTTTCCCTCTTTATCTGGGGATATTCTTGGTATAGGGAGGGAAACGGTCCCTGTAATTTTTAAAATGAGTTAGTATGCTGAAAATCGGAGACTTGAAATTAAAATCTAATCTTATTCTTGCCCCTATGGCCGGTGTCAGCGACCTGCCGTTTCGCCTGCTTAACCGTAGGTTCGGCGCGGAGCTTGCTTTTGTAGAGATGATTAATTGCCGCTCAATCAGCCATAAAAGCAGAAGGACGCAAAGCATGCTTAGCTCAAACCCTGAAGATAAGCCTTTAGGCGTACAGATTCTAGGGTGTGAGGAAAGGTTTATCCTTAAAGCCCTGGATGTGCTTAAAGCTTATAAATTTAACATCCTTGATTTTAACGCTGCCTGCCCGGCTAAAAAAGTTGTGCGCAGGCAGGAGGGTGCAGGCCTGCTTAAAGACCCAAAGAAGCTGAGCAAATTACTTAAACTGATAGTTAAAAATTCCGGGGTGCCGGTAACGGTAAAAATCCGCACGGGTTGGGATAAGGATTGTATTAACGCCAGGGAAATTGCGCTTTACGTACAGGATGCCGGAGTATCCGGCTTGTTTATCCATGGAAGGACCAAGGCACAAGGTTATAGCGGCGCCGTGGATTATACCGTGCTAGGGCAGGTAAAAAAGGCTTTGGATATTCCGGTCATTGCCAGCGGAGATATACTTTCTGCGCAATTAGCCGGGAAGATGCTTGCTGAGACAGGTTGCGACGGCCTGGTTATTGCCCGCGGTGCATTTGGGAACCCCTGGATATTCCGAGAAATAAAGGAATTTCTAAGGACGGGTAAGTTGAGCTTAAGGCCCGGTAGATATGAAATCGCTGGAGTTATGTCAGGGCATTTAGATGCCTCGATAGATTTTTACGGGGAACGGAAGGGAGTAGTTATCTTCCGCAAGTTTTTCGGTTGGTACACCCGCGGCTTCCGCAAGATCCGTCCTTTAAGAGAGAAAGTTTCCCGGGCCAGGACCCGGGAGGAAATGCAGGAGATAATTAACCGGTCGGTGCCTGCTGCGGCAGTATCTTCACCCGTCTCCTTGTAAATAGACTGCCCGCCTTAGTTTATGCTCATAAAATAGTTGCAATAAAATACTATTGACAATAGGCCTGGATTATGTTAAATTAGATTACAAGTAATACTTTTCATACTAGTCATACAAGTAGGATTTGTAAGAATTCAATCCAGAAAAAAGGGGGTAAGGGATGAGTAACTTAAAAAGGTTTTATGGTAAGGTTCCCGTAGGGACTAAGGGGCAGATTGTTATTCCGGCAGAAGCAAGAAAAGCAATGGATATCAAGCCGGGAGATAATGTGATCATTATTTCCGGCCCGCCTCATTATGAAAGAATATTGAGCCTTGTTCCTGAAAACGAGTTTAACAAATTTTTAAAATTTTTTGAAGAGCATGTAGCCGATTTGAAAGAGGCTGTTTTAAAATAAAAAATAACCGTAATGACGGAGAAAAAATGCAAAGTAAATTGAAACCTGTTGTCCTGTCCCTGGCTATTTCATTTATTCTATTAACGGCCATTGGTTGTGCGCAAGAAAGCAAGCCGCTTCCGCAAGTTCCCGAGGTGTCTGTGATTTCTGTCCGTCCGGAGCGGGTAGTCATAACTACGGAATTGCCCGGCCGCACAGCTGCTTTTATGGTCGCGGAAATTCGTCCTCAAGTCAACGGCCTTATCCAGAAACGTTTATTTAGCGAGGGCTCTGAAGTCCAGTCCGGCCAGGTGCTTTATCAGATTGACCCTGCTCAGTTTCAGGCTGCCTATGATAAAGCCAAAGCTAATCTGCCGGCTTTGCGCTTGCGAGCTGAGCGCTACAAGGAAGCCTTGGTGGAAAAAGCAGTCAGCCAGCAGGAATTTGACGATGCGGATGCCGCCTTGAAACAGGCTGAAGCAGAACTGGAAACTGCCCAAATCAATCTTGATTATACCAAGGTTACCTCGCCGATCAGCGGACGGATTGGAACCTCTAATGTGACTGACGGTGATATTGTAACGGCATATCAACCTACAGCTTTGGCGACTGTCCAGCAGCTGGACCCGATTTATGTAGACATTCCCCAATCTACTACCGAATTATTGCGCCTGCGGCGTAGCCTGGAGGATGGCCGCCTTAATCCCGATAATACTAATCAAAATAAGGTGAAGCTTATCCTGGACGACGGCTCGGCGTATCCCTGGGCAGGAGAACTTCAATTTCAGGATATCACGGTGGACCCGACGACTAGTTCGGTTATTCTGCGGGTAATCTTTTCTAACCCTAAAGGCGTTCTTTTGCCGGGGATGTTTGTCCGGGCAGTAATTTTGGAAGGTATCAATGCACAAGCTATACTTGTCCCGCAAGAGGGAGTTTCCCGTAACGCCAAAGGCGAGGCTGTTGCCTTAATCGTGGACAGTGAAAATAAAGTCCAACAATGTATACTTACGCTTGAACGCTCTATCGGTAATAAATGGCTGGTTTCTTCAGGCCTTAATCCCGGTGATCGGGTAATTGTTGAAGGTATTCAAAAAGTCAGGCCGGGCATGTCGGTAAAGGCGGTCACTTTTAATGAAGGTAAAAATTAAACGGAGAGTTTATGCTATCAAAATTTTTTCTTGACCGTCCTGTTTTTGCCTGGGTAATTGCCATTATGATCATGGTGCTGGGAGGTTTGGCGATTTATACCCTGCCTATTGCCCAGTATCCCGCTATTGCTCCGCCGTCCATCAGGATCAGCTCCTATTATACCGGCGCCTCGGCGGAAACCGTGGAGAACAGCGTAACGCAGATTATTGAGCAGCAGATGACCGGCCTGGATAAAATGCTCTATATGTCCAGTTCCAGCGATTCTTCCGGTAGTTCTTCGATTGAGTTAACTTTTGCACCGGGTACTGACCCGGATATTGCCTGGACTAAGGTCCAGAATAAACTTCAACTGGCCATGCCGCGGCTTCCGGATTCAGTGCAACGCCGGGGTGTTTCCGTGCAAAAATCCACGCATAATTATCTCTTGATTGTGGGGTTGGTTTCCGAAGAAGGCAATATGGACGACGTAGATCTACGCGACTATATGCTTAGCGTCGTGCAGCCCGTATTAGCGCGTGTGCCGGGGGTAGGGGAAGCTGAGGGTTTTGGCGGGGAATACGCCATGCGCATCTGGTTTGACCCTAAAAAGCTGACCAGCTACGGTTTAACAGTGGGAGATGTGGCTAAGGCATTGCAAGAGTATAATGTGGAGGTTTCCGGCGGCCAGTTCGGCGGCGCTCCGGCAGTAGAAGGGCAGCGTTTGAATGCCTCCATCATTGTGCAGAGCCTGCTTAAGACCCCCGAAGAATTTGATAATATTCCTATCCGGATTAATGCGGATGGCTCGGCTATCCGGATTAAAGACATTGGCTATAGCAAGCTGGGCAGCGACCGTTTTGATATCAAGCTTTTCTTGAATAAAGGCCAGCCGGCAGCTGCCATTGCTATCCGCCAGGAGCCGGGTGCAAATGCTTTGAAAACAGCTGACGCGATCAAAGCCAAAATGGAGGAACTAAGCCATTATTTTCCCCAGGGCGTAAAAGTAATTTACCCCTACGATACCACTCCTTTTACCCGGGTGGCTATTAAAGAAGTAGCCAAGACTTTGGTTGAAGCGATTATTCTGGTTTTTCTCGTTATGTATTTATTTATGGGGAATATGCGGGCGACACTGATCCCGACGATTGCCGTACCGGTAGTGTTACTGGGGACTTTTGCGGTACTGGGATTATTCGGTTATTCAATTAATATGTTAACCATGTTTGCCATGGTTTTGGCCATCGGCCTATTGGTAGATGATGCTATCGTTGTCGTGGAAAATGTAGAGAGGCTGATGCGTGAGGAGGGGCTCTCTCCACGGGAGGCCGCGGCCAAATCTATGGAGCAGATTACCCCGGCATTAATCGGCATCGGGTTAGTCCTTTCGGCCGTCTTTGGGCCAATGGCCTTTTTTGCAGGATCAACAGGTATTATTTACCGCCAGTTTTCCATAACCGTCATTGCGGCTATGCTTCTTTCGGTGGCGGTAGCTTTGATTTTGACTCCTGTTTTGTGCGCTTCGTTTCTTAAACCGGTGCCTAAAGGGCCTCAGTTTGTTGATGGCGGGATCTGGTTTCTGCGGACATTCTTTCGCTGGTTTGACCGGATTTTCTTTAAAGTCCGCGATTGGTACGTACAGTTGGTCGGCCATTCATTCAGCAAGAGCGCGCGTTATATTATTTTTTATTTTTTAATCGTAGCGGCAATGTTATTTGTATTTCTTAGGATGCCCACGAGCTATCTGCCGGATGAGGATCAGGGTATTTTGGTTATTATGGGCAATCTGCCTTCGGGCTCGACGTTAGAACAGTCCGAAGCAGTAATGGAGAAGGTCCGCGGTTATTTTACGGCTAATGAGAAAGATGCGGTGGAATCAATTTTAACGGTTTCCGGCCGCAATCAATCCGGGGGCGGGCAAAACGTCGGTATGGCTTTTATCAAACTTAAAGACTGGGATTTACGTAAGAAAGCGAGCTTGAGGGCAGAAGCAATAGCGGACCGGGCCACTAAGGAATTTGCTTTGTATAAAGAGGCGCTGGTTTATGTTTTTGCACCGCCTCCTATAGTTGAGCTAGGGAGCGCTAAGGGTTTTGATTTTGAACTGCAGGACCGCGGAGGCGCCGGCCATGCCAAGTTAATGCAAGCCCGTGACCAGCTCTTGGATATGGTCGCCAAGGACCCGCGCCTGACCCGCGTGCGGGCCAATGGTCTAGAGGACGTGGCTCAATACAAGATTGATTTGGATTGGGATAAGGCGGGAAGCTTAGGTCTCTCTATTGCCTCTATCCAGGATACAATTTCTACTACCTTTGGCAGCAGCTACGTGAATGATTTTATCAAAGACGGCCGGGTTAAGCATGTGGACATCCAAGCCGATACCCCGTATCGTATGCTGCCCGAGGACCTGAAAAATCTTTACCTACGTAACTCCAAAGGAAAGATGGTGCCTTATTCTTCTTTTGCCTCCGGCCACTGGATATTCGGTTCTCCTAAATTAGAGCGTTACAATGCCTTTCCGTCCATTAATATCCTGGGTGAAGCGGCGCGGGGCAGAAGTTCCGGAGAAGCGATGCAGGCGATGGAAGAGCTTTCAGCGCAACTGCCGCGTGAGTTTGGTTATGACTGGACCGGACTTTCTTACCAGGAGCGGCAAGCCGGCGCTCAGGCAGGCCCGCTTTACGCTTTTTCCATTTTGATCATTTTTTTATGCGTGGCAGCGTTGTATGAAAGCTGGAGTATTCCGATTGTTAATATGTTGATGTTGCCGCTGGGAGTTTTTGGGGCGACGCTGGCAACGAGTTTGCGCGGGATGCCTAATGATGTTTATTTTCAGATCGGGTTCCTGACTACCTTAGGGCTATCTACTAAAAACGCCATCCTGATTATTCAGTTTGCCCAGTATCGCCTGCAGCGCGGAGAAAAATTGATGGAGGCGACTCTGGGGGCGGCGAGAACCCGTTTCCGGCCGGTGATCATGACTTCTATGGCTTTCTTTTTTGGAGTTTTACCTCTGGCGATAGCTTCCGGTGCCGGAGCAGGAGCTCAGAATGCCATCGGCACGGCGGTTGTCGGCGGTATGCTTTCCGCCACATTTATTGACCTCATTTTTATTCCGCTGTTTTTTATCCTGATATCCCGTTTTTTCGGCAGCAAGCGCAAAGAGCAGCAAAGTAATTAATATGAGAAGAATACTCGTTTTAATTTTAGGGATGCTGGCCTTTCTGAGCGGTTGTACTATGGCTCCGAAATATAACCGGCCGGGGCTGGTGGTCCCTGAGCATTGGCCTAAAGGAGCGGCTTATCCGCAGGTTAGCCTTGAGACTAAGGTTACCGATGCTTTGCAGTTGAGATGGCAAGATTTCTTTACTGATCCAAAACTACAGCGGATCATCCAGACTGCTCTTGAGCATAACCGGGACTTGCGGCTGGCTGCCTTGAATATGGAAAAAGCCCGTGCCTTGTTTGGCGTTCAACAGGCTGAGCTGCTTCCGGTTCTCGATGCAAATGGGGGCCTGGCCAAACAGCGTTATTCTTCTGATTTTATAGCTACCGGAAATCCGAAGGTAATCGAACAATACAGCGCTGACCTGGGCATTACTGCCTGGGAGATCGATTTTTTTGGACGTATCCGCAGCCTGACAAAACAGGCATTAGAGGAATATTTGAGTACACAGGAGGCCCGGCGCAGTGCGCAGATTGCGCTGATCTCTGAAGTTGCCCGGGCATATTTGGCTATTGCTATGGATGGGTCGGATCTTCGTTTGGCACGCTCCACCCTTGAAGCGCAGGAGGCTGCTTATAATTTAGTCCTGCGTCGATACAAGGTTAAGCTGGCAAATGAAATAGATTTGCAGCGGGCGCAAACCCAGGTGGATACCGCCAGGGTAGATGTGCTTCTTTACACGCAACGGCTGGCGCAGGATAAAAATGCGCTGGATCTTTTAAGCGGTTCTCCTGTTCCGCAAGGCCTTTTACCTATTGCTTTGGCAAGCGTTATGCCCTTTAAAGATATTTTTCCCGGTTTATCTTCTGACGTGCTTCTTAAGCGGCCGGATATTCTGGCGGCGGAACATCAGTTAAAAGGCGCTTATGCCAATATCGGGGCTGCCCGGGCTGCCTTTTTCCCCAGTATTTCGCTGACCACTGCCATTGGTTCGGCAAGCAGCGCATTTACAGGTTTGTTCTCCCCCGGTAAAGGTACCTGGATCTATTCGCCGCAGGTGGTAATGCCTATTTTTGATATGCAGACCTGGGCAGCATATCGGGTGAGTGAAGCAGAACGGAAAATCGCCTTGACTAAGTATGAAAAAACTATCCAAACAGCTTTTAAGGAAGTAGCCGATGTCCTGGCTGTACAGGGTACGGTGGATGAGCAAATCGCGGTGCAGCAATCCATGGTTGATTCCGCGCAGAAGATTTATCAGCTCTCCAGCAAACGCTATGTAAACGGGATTGACAGTTACTTGAGCGTTCTCGATGCCCAGCGTTCGCTCTATCGGGCACAGAAAGAGCTTATTTTGATGCAATTCTATAAGTTCGTTAACGCGGTAAAGGCTTATGCAGTACTGGGCGGAGGCGGGTTGGACGAGGCGCCTGGGCCTAGGCAAGTTAGCCGAGATTCCTTGGAAGAAGAGGTTCTTACGTTGTTGGGCCTCAAGTTTCAAAAGCCCAAGCGCTGAAGGATTTTCAGATAATTATGAGCTATAACCACGCTTTATTCCTGAACCCCTATATTGAAAGCAGTGCTAACAGCACCATGATGCTTTTTCCTCCTACCGGGCTGGAATATGTGGCTACCAGCGCCAGGGGGTTAGTCAAGAAAATCACCCTGATGGATTTAAGGCATGAGCCGGAATTGGCTGATCCGGAAAAACTCCTGACCTTTATATCCAGCCGGATCGATATTTTATGCGTAAGTATCGGTTGGGACCGCCAGTTTGACCAAATTTGCCAGATGCTTAGCCGCGTGCCGGACCATATAACGCTGGTTGTAGGAGGTTATAAGGCTACCGAAAAGGTGGAAGAACTTTTTAAGAAATGCCCTACAATCGATATCATTGTCCGGGGTGAGGGCGAAGAAACAATCAAAGAGATATTAAAAAATGCGCCGCTTAGAGATATCCTGGGTATCTCTTACCGCGAAAATGGCTTAATAGTACATAACCTTAACCGCCCGCTTCCCGGCGTAGATATGTTAGGCTCGCCTGACCGTTCCCTGCGGCGTAACGAATATTCCTTTGCCTTAAACGGGATAAAAATAGCGAATATAAGTTTTGATTCTGTGTTAAGCGCGCGGGGCTGCCCTTTTAACTGTAAATTCTGCACCTTCGGCTTAAATCCTCTTGGCCAAAAAAGGCATTATTCCGCCCGTAGCGTCCAGTCCGTAGTGGACGAAATACAAAGTCTAAAAGCCGGGGTGATCATCCTTAGCGACGATGATTTTTTTGCCGATCCCGGCAGGGCAGAAGAGATCTGTGATTTGATTATTGCCCGGAAACTTAAAAAACGTTTTATGGCCCAGGCGCGTATAGATATCGCTAAATACCCACAGTTGCTTGAAAAAATGGTCAAAGCCGGATTTAAGGCCCTCTTGATCGGGATTGAGTCGCCCCATAACTGGATACTCAAACAACTCAATAAAGGTTTTAATCAGGAGATGATCCGGAAATATTTTGCGGTCCTGAAGAGATACCCTATTTTTTATAATGGTTATTTTATCTACGGGAATATCGGGGAAACAGAAAAAGAAATGCTTTATATCGGGGAATTTGCCAAGGAGATCGGGGTGGATTCCATCGCCTGCAATAAGTTAAGGATTGAAAAGTTTTCGCCCCTCAAAGAACTTGCTCAGAAAACTCCCGGCTATCATGTGACCGACAGGGGCGAGCTCTATTCCGATAAGTATAGCCACGCCTCCTTAAAGAAAATAGGCCGGCGGATAAAGTTCTCTTTCTATACTCCCTCAAGATACGTAAAAATACTCTGGAGGAATATTTTTGTGGTAAAGTTTTTTACCCTCAAGGAAATACTTTTCTTTTTAGCCGCAGCTCCCCGCATTTTTTTAAGTGTGCTCACCAGAGAAAGCCACCGCGGCCGCCTCGGAGATTCCTTAAAGAGAACGTTTATCAGCAATAAAAAGTAGCTCCGGCAGTTTTATAAACAAAAAAGCCCCGATTCCGGCTACCTCTCGGGGTTCTTTTGTAGGTGATAGGCCTAATAGCTCCCGCTATCGTCCTAACCTCCTTGTTACTGTGTTTCTGTTTCTCCCTACAGCCTTAGTATGCCATATATTTTTGCGGATTGCAAGTCCCCCCTGTAAAAAATGCTGCTTTAATCCTGTGCCGGGTATAGTATAATACCTAAATATGAATACTCCGCAGGATACTCCTATCCGGTATTTAAAAGGCATCGGGCCAAAGAGGGCCAAAGTTTTTGCCCAGGCCGGTATAAATAGCGTGGAGGATTTGTTTTATTATTTTCCGCGGCGCTATGAAGATCGCACTAATTTTGTTCCGGTTGCAGGGTTAAAGCCGGGAGAGATCCAGACGATCAAGGTAAAAGTCCTGGCTTTGGGCCAGCATGATTCCTGGCGCCTGCCTGCCGGCAGGCAGGGCAGGCGCAGGTTTAATATAACTGAAGTAGCGGTGGGAGATAATACCGGGAAAGTAAACTGCGTCTGGTTTAACCAGCCGTATCTGGCAAATTATTTTAAGCTGGGGACAGAGGTCATTTTATACGGCAAAGTTGAGCTTTATGGCGTAAAACTTCAGATGAACAACCCGGAGTTTGAGGTTTTAGCTGATCAAGCTGATGCCCGGCTTGCTGCCGGCGGCCTGGTCCCGGTTTATTCTTTGCCCGCAGGATTTTCGCAGCGCTCCTTGCGCCGCCTGATCAAGAATGCCCTGGATAAATACTTGCCCAGGGTTAAAGAATGCCTGCCCTATGATTTAAGACAAAGGAATAATCTGCTCAACTTAGCCAGGGCCCTGTTAAATATCCATTTCCCGGAAAATCCGGAGCTGCAAAAAGAAGCTTACCGTAGATTGAGCTTCGAGGAATTCTTTTTGTTCCAGCTGCCTATTATTCTGCGTAAATTAAGGAGAAAGGATAAGCTAGGCCTGGCCCATAAAGTGGATGGAGATTTACTTAAGGGTTTTATCCGCCGGCTGCCTTTTCAATTTACCGCGGCTCAGAAAAAAGTAATAGAGGAGATAAAGTCAGATATGGCCTCGCCCCGGCCGATGCAACGCCTTTTGCAGGGAGATGTGGGTTCAGGAAAGACTGTGGTGGCCCTGGCCGCCGGCGTAATGGCCATTCAGGGGGGTTACCAGGTTGCCTTCATGGCGCCTACGGAAATCTTGGCCCGGCAGCATTATGCAAAGGCCCAAACCGAAAAACAATTAAATATAAAATTACTTACCAGCAGTTTAGCAAAAAAAGAAAAAGAAAAAATTTACCGGGAGATCAAGGAAGGGCAGGCAGGCCTGTTTATCGGGACCCATGCCTTATTGGAGGAGGGCGTGCGGTTTAAGAATTTGGGCCTGGTCATAATTGACGAGCAGCATAAATTCGGGGTTAGCCAGCGGCTGCTCTTATCGGCTAAAGGCGCAACCCCGGATGTTTTAATTATGACTGCTACGCCTATCCCCCGGACCCTGGCCATAACTCTTTATGGAGACTTGGATGTTTCAATCATCAATGAACTTCCTCCGGGTAGGCTCACCGTAAAAACACTTTTATTTGAGCAATCCCGGAGGCAGGAGGCCTATAGATTGGCCCGGCAGGAATTAAAAGCAGGCCGGCAGGCCTATATTATTTATCCGGTAATCGAAGAATCCTATGCTTTGGATATTGCCGGAGCTAAGAAGATGTTCAGTGAATTAAAGACAGGAGAGTTCAAGGATTTTAAGCTGGGTCTTATCCACGGCAAGCTCAAACAAGAGGAGCAGGACAGGGTAATGGGGGTATTTAAGAACAATAAAATTGATATGCTGGTCTCTACTACGGTCCTGGAAGTAGGCATTGATATTCCCAATGCTACTTGTATGATCATTGAACATGCCGAGCGTTTTGGCCTTAGCCAGCTGCATCAACTGCGGGGCCGAGTCGGCAGGGGGAGCGCTGAATCTATCTGTTTGTTGATTTCAGATGGCGGGACAATTCAAGCCAGCGGCAGGTTAGCGGCAATGATTAAGTATAGCGATGGTTTTAAGATTGCTGAGGAAGATTTAAGGATCCGGGGCCCGGGAGAGTTCTTCGGCCGGGCGCAGCATGGATTAAGCGAACTAAAGATCGCTGACCCATTGGCGCAGATGCAATTACTAAAAAGAGCCCGCGAAGAAGTAGTAAAGTTACTTAATCTTGATGAACGCCTGGAAATCAGGCAGAATATACTTTTAAAGAAAAAGCTGGCGCAGCGTTTTCCGGATTATGAAAAATTTATGATAGCGGCCGGATAATCCTTGAACTAAAGCCGGTGTAGCTATATAATGCATCAAAATTAAAATGGATAAAAGACGTATAGTCATAACGGGTTTAGGTATAATTTCCAGCGTGGGGATTGGCAAGGAAGCCTTTACTGAGAATATCTTCAAAGGTGTTTCCGGGATAAAGCCGGTTACTTCCTTTGATACCGCGCCTTTTAAAATCAAAGATGCCGGAGAGATAAGCAATTTTGCTCCGGAGGCGATCTTAGGGCCAAAAGGCCTGCGCACGCTTGACCGGAGCATAAAATTAGTGGCTTCTA
>Ga0265297_10003685_pt1 | contig 27058 bp, 25 predicted proteins | sample Munlanlwell13791_FD_192502 | JGI IMG/M metagenome (GOLD analysis project Ga0265297, IMG submission 192502) | Leachate microbial communities from a municipal landfill in Southern Ontario, Canada - Leachate well 137-91 | ecosystem: Engineered > Solid waste > Landfill > Unclassified | place...
AACTGCTTACCTGGGTTGATTGCTACTATAGCTATACCTGCTAGTACTGCAATGATGGCTACGACTAGGAGCATTTCGAGGAGGGTGAAGCCGTGGTTAGAGTGGGAGGGTTTGAAATTCATTTGGTGATTAGTTATTTAAGTATTTCTATTGCTTTCAATTCTTGCAAGTCCAAATTCTTTGGATTATTTTTGGCATTGTTCACCTCATAATCCGGTTTCAAACCTTCATCGGAAATCGATGTCCCGTTTGGTGTAAACCATTTTGCCACGGTAACTTTAAGTGAGGTATCACTCGTAACACTTAAAAGTTCTTGTACGGAACCCTTGCCGAAAGAAGTTTCCCCCACAAGTTTGGCAAGACCATTGTCTCGAAAAGCTCCCGCTAAAATTTCTGACGCGGAAGCAGAACCTTTGTTTATCAAAATTGCAAGTTTAAGATTTTCGTTAAATAGATAATATCCTTTGCTTCTGTAAACAACATTATCAGCTTTTCCGCCAAAATCTTCAATAACTATAGTTTTACCTAAAGGCAGAAAGTAACTTGCCATGTCTACCGCTGCATCCAAATATCCTCCGGGATTTCCCCTCAAATCGATAATAAGTTTTGCTTTTCCAGAAAGTACAAATTTCCTCAATGCATCTTTAAACAGATCCGGTGAATTTGCATAAAAATTATATAATCGAATAATAAAAACGTCGTCCTTTATTTCAGTATCAATTGTAGGAATATTTATAGTTTCTCTTACCACTTTGATAGTTAAATAATCCTTTTCTCCTTCTCTCAATATTTTCAAAGTTACTTCTGTCCCCGCCTTACCTCTGATAATTTCTACTGCTTTATCTACACTCATAGAATCTGTTGACGAACCATTAATCGAGATAATAACATCACCTGTTTTTATACCAGCTTTTAAAGCAGGAGTTCCCTTTAAAGGGGAAATAACTGTAAGTACTCCATCTTTGATGCCAATTTCCATCCCCACCCCTTCAAAATTCCCACTTATATCACTGTTGAACATCTTGCTTTCACTTGGTGGCATAAAAACGGTATAAGGATCACCATAAGCATTTGTCAGCCCCTGTATAGCACCCCAAATTTTTTCGTCAGTTGTTATTATTCCCCCTTTTTTACTTACAAATTTTTCATCTAAGAGTTTCCACACCTGCCAAAATGCACCCATATTTACATTTTCTACTTTACTGTTAGAGCTGGTAGAATCAATCAAACTAACTGTATTTAGGTTATTTATCTTTTGTCCAAAGCCAGTAAAAAAACCAAAAAGAAAAAACCCAGCAGAAAAAACAAAAACAACCGCCGTAAATTTATATTTAGAGAATTTTTCTTTATCTATGTCCATGCTCTCGCAATTATCGCAAAAAATACACCGCCGGTCAAATACGACGTCGCTAAATTTCTTATGATACTCCTTGTAGCTTTTTATGGAAATGGTTATAATTGAAAGTATGTTAAACACATACAGATATAAAAATATTACTTGGATTGATTCCCTCAATCTTACGACCGAAGAAGCAAAGATACTGATGGAAAGATATGAACTCAGTCCTAAAGTTATCAGAGATTTAATTTTGCCAACCTACAAGGACACAATTACTTTGTGTGGAAATTATATTTATCTAGTTTTACACTTTCCAGCCATCAGACATTCTCACAATAACGACGAACAACAAGAAATTGATTTCATCCTAGGTAAGAACTATATAATAACAAACAAATACGAGATGATAGATGAGCTCGAAAAGTTTTCTAAAGAATTTGAGGTAAACAGTATATTGAAAAGCAAAACTATGAGAGATCACGCCGGATATGTTTTTTACTACATAATGAAGAATTTATATTCTTCTGTATTTGATGAACTTGAATCTCTTCAAGATCAAATCAAAGAAATTGAACAAAATATATTTATTGGTAAGGAAAAAGAAATGGTTAGTTCCATTTCACAGATTGCCAAAGAGCTTATGAATTTTGAACACACTATCAAACCACATAAAGAAATATTGGAAAAATTTAAGAATCTCTTTATAAAACTTTTTGATAAAGAATTCATAGAGAATGTTCAAAAACTCATAGACGAGTACGGTAAGATTGAAAAAACTCTGGAAGATACAGCTGATTCTATGAGGGAGTTGAGAGAAACAAATGATTCTCTTCTTTCTAGTAAGCAAAATGAAATTATGAAAATTCTTACAATTTTTACTTTCTTTGCGCTTCCATTTTCTATTATCACCGGTTTTTTCCAAATGAATACGAAGGTCATGCCGATAGTTAACAGTAATTATGCTTGGCCTCTTATCGTCGGAATAGAAATTACAATAACCATCTTGTTGTTTTGTTTTGCAAAAAAGAAAGGGTGGTTTTAAATTATGTTTTTTTTCTCAAAACCCCAAAAAAATATTTCTCTATATAATACCCTCACTAGGAAAAAAGAGGATTTTAAACCGATTAAAAATGGCGAGGTTAAATTTTACCAGTGCGGACCAACAGTTTACTGGACTCAACATATAGGCAACTTACGAGCAATGGTTCTTTCTGATTTTATGCGTCGTACACTCTCATATCTCGGATATAAAGTAACTTTCGTGAGAAATTACACGGATGTCGGCCATTTGACATCCGATAGTGATATTGGAGAAGACAAGATGGAAAAAGCAGTAAAAAGAGAGGGGGGAAACCCAAAAGAAATTGCGGATAAGTATATTAAAATCTTTGAAAATGACACGAAAAATTTGAATATACTTGAACCAGATTCCAAACCCCGTGCTACGGAATATGTGAAAGATATTATTGAGGCTGTAAAAATTTTGATGGAAAAAGGTTATGCGTATTCCACAGACCTAGCAATTTATTTTGATATATCAAAAGCAAACGACTACACAAAACTTTCTGGGCAAAACTTAGAGGAAAATAAAAGTGGAGCTGGAAATGCAAACATAGAAGATTCTCAAAAGAAAAATCCTGCTGATTTTGCTTTGTGGTTTTTTAAAGCAGGTAAACATGAAAAAGCATTACAATACTGGCCATCGCCTTTTGATTCCCTTCTCGTGAAAAATGGTGAAGGATTTCCGGGTTGGCACATAGAATGTTCCATAATGATCAAAAAACTTCTTGGAAAGACAATTGATGTTCATATGGGAGGCATTGAACATATTCCAGTCCATCATACAAATGAAATAGCTCAAAGCGAGGCATTGAACAATGTTCCTCTTGCAAATTATTGGCTACACAATGAATGGCTTATAGTAAACGGCGGAAAAATGGCAAAATCAGAAGGTTCTAGCTACAGTCTGTCCGAAATAAAGGAAAAAGGATTTAATCCCCTAGTCCTTCGATACTTCTTCATGCAAGCACATTACCGCTCAAAACAAAATTTCACTTGGGAGGCACTTCAGGGAGCAAATAGTGGTTATGAACATCTTAAAAATCAAGTGAAAGAATTGGGAGGAAAGATTGGAAAAGTCGATAAAAATTTTAAAGATAAATTTGAAAAAATTATAGGCGACGATTTTAATATTCCACAAGCTCTCGCATTATTTCAAGAAATTCTAAAATCAGATATTCCAAAAGAAAATAAACTTGCAACTATTTATGATTTTAACAAAATTTTTGGATTAGATTTAAAAAAAGAATTGCATTCCCCTGTCGCTGTGTCAGACGAAATTATCAAACTTGCCGAGGAAAGAAAACTCGCACGTTAGATAAAAGATTGGAAAAAATCAGACGAATTGAGAAATAAAATTTTATCTTTGGGTTATGAAATAAAAGATACTTCATCTGGATACGAAATTATTAAGAAATAAAAAATACAAAAGTTCTACTCCCCCTTGACTTTTATATTATATTTGCTATACTAGTGGGCAGAAATTTAAAAGTTCTTTGAAAGGAACTTTTTTGTTAGATTTGATCACAGCTTAAAGAAAATCTACCCTTATTTAGGGCGGTTTTTTATAAGCTGTGATCTATCCGAATTACTTGGATAGAAATCTAGCAAAATAAAAGGAGGTTGTTATGTTCGAGTCGTTTGTGTCGGGGTTGCAAGCTGTCGATTTCACTCTTCAGCTTGTGGTCTTTTTGACCATTACCCTAGCCGCCTTCGTTGTTCTGGCGATAACTTTCTTCGCCGGTTCATTGTTTGGCGCCGATCACGATATTTCGCACGATCACGATATGGGGGGGCACGATGCCTCCACAGATCATGATGGCGGCGACCATGGATCAACGATAAGTATTTTCTCTCCGAAGATATTTTTCGTCTTCTTGGCAGCGTTCGGTGCCGGCGGTTCAATTGCCAGCTTATATGGCTCAAGTGCTATGGCTGCTTCTGGATGGGGTATGTTGGTTGGTGCTTCTTTTGGCGCGATTGCTTATTTTGGTTTATCCCTGCTTTACGGGGCACAAGCCAATTCGGTTATTCGCACAACGGACGCTGTCGGCCAAATCGGTTACGTGTCAACATCAATAACAGAAAAAGGAGGTGTCGGAGAAGTTGAAGTAAACGTGTCTGGTCAAAGTAAGACCTATATGGCACAGGCCAAGGGAGGAATACCAATTCCTCGCGGTTCGCAAGTGAAAGTCATGGCAGTTCAGGGAGTTACACTTCTCGTTGAAGCGGTTTCCTGAATAAAAAACAAGAAAGAAGGAGATACGAAAGATGTTTCCAATATTAGCAGTCAGTTTCGGGACATTCATGATTCCCGTGCTCGTCATCGCAGTGCTTCTCTGTTTGGTGTTCGTAGGAATGGCCGTCGCGTCGCGGTATATCAAAGTGCCGCCAAATGCGATCGCTGTCTTTTACGGCCGGCAGTACAAGTACAAGACGCCGGATGGTACCGCAGGATCAAGGGGTTTCCACATCATGACGGGCGGTGGCCGAATTGTGCTACCGATCGTTGAAAAATACCAAATCATGTCTACGGCGGCGTTTCAGATCGAGGTGTCCGAAGATCGGATACCCACGGCGAAGAACGTCCGCGTAAACGTGAACGGTGTGGCCACCTGCAAGATCTCCGACAAGCCGGAATTGATGGCGGCTTCCGTTCAGTCCTTCCTCGGTAAATCCGATGAGGAGGTGCGACAGTTCGTTCAGTTGATTCTTAACGGGCATTTGCGCTCAATCGTCGGCAAGCTGGAGATTGATCAGTTGTTGCGGAAACGCGACGACTTCAATCGCATGGTGATCGACGAGTCCACAAGCGAACTCGCGCGTCTCGGCTTCGACCTTATGAGCATTGTCATCAAGGACATCAATGACACCGAAGGGTTCATTGACGCCCTCGGCAAGCAGGCAGTCGCGGAAGTTAAACGTGACGCCGAAGTGAAAGTCGCCGAAGCCACTCGTGACACCAGAATTAAGGTGTCGGAAGCGGAACGTTTGGCGGCCGAAGCAACAGCCCAAAATCAAGCCAAGATCGCCGAAGCCAACAAGGAACTTGCGGTCAAGCAGGCAACGTACAAGCAGGAAACCGAACAAAAACGCGCTGTCGCCGAAAAGGCGTTCGCAATCGCGGATGCCGAACAAGGTAAAGCGTTGGCGTTGGTCACTGCTGCACGTGACAGTGCAACAGCCGAAGCTCAATCCGGCGTGCAGGAAAAAGAAGCTGTTCGCAAGGAGAAGGAACTCAATGCGACGGTACTCGTCGAAGCTGAAGTGCAACGGAAAGCAACGCTTATCACCGCGGACGCAAGTCGTCAGGCGGCGATCATCAAGGCCGATTCGGAACAGCTGGTAGCTGAAAAGTATGCCAAGCAAGTTTCGTTGAAAGCCGATGGTGACAAAGCGGCGGCCATTGCCCAAGGTGAAGGTGAGGCCTCGAAATCCAAGGCGATCGCATTTGCGACAGCCGAGGGTGAAGCCGCAAAGACCAAGCAGGTTACCGAAGCGAAAGCAGCTGGTGAACGTGCGGTCCTTCTGGCACAAGCGGAAGGCGAAAGGGCCAAACTGTTGGCTGTCGCCGAAGGTCAGCGGGCAAAATTGCTCGCGGATGCCGAAGGTCAGCTCAAGATGGCACAAGCCCTCAAGGAACTGAACGAATCGGCCAAGCTCATCATAATCCTGGATCGTCTCCCCGCCATTCTGAAAGATGGTGGTGACGCCGGTGCCAAGATGCTGGCAGAGGTGTTCAGTCCTATTGGTGCCGCCATTGGTGGCATCGACAAGGTCACGATCCTCGACAACGGCAATGGTGGTAAGAGCGTAGGTGGTTTCGCCGCCAACGTTCCGAACATCGTTATGGGCCTGCTCCAGCAACTCAAAGTCAAGGGCATTGATATTTCCGGTCTTCTCGCGAAGGCAGGTCTCGATGTCACTGACGTGCTGGCAATGCTGTCCCCTGGGGAAAAAACCGGGACGACAGATGGTTCCGCCAAGACCGTATAATGGCAGATTCCTGAATCAGATAGTTCTTTGTGGCCGGCTCCAGATTTATCTGGAGTCCGGCCACTTTTTATTATAATATTTGACATTTATCTTTGAATATGTTAAGATTGGATAGGAATTTGATGGCTGGAGATTAAAACAAAATTAAGGAGGTCCAATGAACATCGTCGTGGTTGAAGTAGGCGGCAAGAAATGTGTTCGATTGACACAGTCCAAAAACGAGGGACAAGAAGGTATCGGACTCAAAGAAGGAGAGAAACTTCTTCTGTTCTGTGACACGTCTCCGATATATTCCCGTTACCCGAATCTCAAGAAGGTTGACGCCTTCATGCTCGCCGGACTCGGCAAGGCCATGCAGATAAAACCGATCATCGAAGAGCTGTTGACCATGACTCTCGATCTTGGTTTTCAGCTCAAGAAAAGCAAACCTGCGTGACCCCAGGAATTTGGTAAATAGCGTCCATAGTGACGTAGAGAGTCTCGGCACGTGATGCCCTGTGAAAGCGAAAGCGCGATCACAGGCATCACGTGCTTTTTTTAATTTACTAATAATTTGTTTAAACTTGACAAATATTAAAATTAGTATTAATTTGTCTTTAGAAGTTAGAGGATATGGTTGCTTAACAAAACACAAAAGAAAGGGATGGGTTATGGGCTTTATTCAAAATGTTCTTGCACTTATACGTGAAGAGAAAATGCCTTCTGGATTAGTGAAAAGTCAGGGAACATCCTATGATGCTTCCCTCTTGCATCTACTCGAGAGCACAAATGTTTCGGACTGTATCAATGCATACACGAGTGCAGCGCCCGGGAGTACTATAGAGAAAAAAACAGTGGATAAGATTAAAAAACTCGCCAATTCATTTGATGATTGGCTGAAAATTTTTCAATCTGTCTCCCCAATGAGTTCTCTTGGTATTTTAGCTTCAGAAGAGCTCACTCGTACGGCAAGTACATTCGATCATTGGCGTGCTATTCATTCACATTGTTCAAACGACATTCTGTCGTCGAAAGCATTGGAAAAAATGGCGGCCTTTGCTCATTCGAAGGAAGAGCAAATCATAGTGTACAATCTAGCACCGGCTGGAAGTGAGATAAATACGTCCATGCTTGACGCTCTTAAATCGCAGACAAAAGGATTTGATGATTGGAAAGCACTTCTTGATTCTTCCGAGGGCGATCTTGAGAAATTTGCTACCGTTATGGTTATTGATCTCGTGGCAAATGATCTTGATTCAATATCGGAACTATTCGATTATGAAGTGATCGAAAATGATAGCGATCTGACAAACAAGGCTCTTGAAAAACTTCGGGCAGTCAGAGCTTCATCTGAGGATTGGACAAGTTTGTATGAAAATACAGAAAATGATGAAGTGAAAAAGCTTGCCCTCGAGGAAATGATCAAAAAGATTGACTCCGTCGAGAGCTTGATCGCAGTTCATGAGGCAGTCGACGAAGATAATCGGGACAATGAGTTCGATAGACTCTTCAATTCCAAGGCGAAAGAAATCCTTGTGACAAAGGAAGCCTGCGATCAGATTGCTGAAAATTATTATGCAGATGACAGTCTGTTTATTTTGGCCTTCGAATATCTCTTGAGCCAAGTCGCAAACACAAGAGGATTGTTTGATCTCTTTCTTTCTCTTCTTGATGACTGGGAAATAGAAGGTGGTGGAAGTAATGACGAACTCGTCGAGAAAGTGACTGAGAAATTATTATCGGTCGCTACTCAAAACGAGATCTATATCATGTCAAAGCTCGGTGACGAGCGCGACGAGTTCACTGGTCTTGCCGAGAAAGCTGAAGAGAAACTCAACGAAGTAAGTGGAATTTCTGCGACATAGGAATTTCATCCTGGCACGTGGTGTCTATGAATGCGAAAGCAAACATAGACATCACGTGCTTTTTTATTTTTCTTGGAAGCTATCTTCTATTCCCTATCGCACTTTTAATAGTATCTGAATCTGAATATTCTAATTCTGTTCCAGTGGAAAGACCTCTTCCAAGAGTAGAGATTTTGAAGGTTAATTTGGTTGAAAAAGGCTTCAAAATGCCCCTTATATAATCTTCTGTGTATTCTCCCTCTGTGTTAGCATCTAGCCCTAAAATCACCTCTTTTAGGCCATTTTTGGACATCTTTTCAACCTGGGAAATAAGCTCTTTTATTCTAATTTTTCTTTCTGGTTCTTTATCCAAAATAGGTATAGTTCCACCGATTATAAAATATCTTCCTGTATATCCACCGCTTCTTTCCACATTTTCAAAATCAACATCTCTTGATACTACAAGTAGTGTGGAAATATTTCTGTTTTTATTTGCGCAAATTTTACAAACTTTTTCTTCTTTATCAGAATTAAAATATCTAAAACACTCACTGCAAATTTTCATTTGTTTTTTTAAATCGAAAAAAAGTTTTGAGATTTCTTCCACATACCCTTTTTGTCTTGTAAGTAAAAAATAAACAAACCTTTTAGCTTGTTTGGGCCCGATCCCGGGAAATTCTGAAAATATTTTTATTAATTTTTGTGCTGGATCCATCTTATTGTTTATTCTATCTTTCCGAAATCGCCAAAATCACCAGCGTTCTTCTCCATACTTATAAAACTTGATTTATTCTGATCAAAGTACAATTGTATTGAACCCGTTGGACCATTTCTGTGTTTTTCTATCATAATATCGGCGACATTCGGTTTTTCTGAATTGTCATTATATTTATCATCTCTATGAATAAATATAACAACGTCAGCATCTTGTTCAATAGAACCAGAATCTCTAAGGTCTGAAAGTCGCGGTTTACCTCCTCTCTGTTCCACAGCTCTTGAAAGCTGAGAAAGGGCTACCACAGGTACTTCAAACTCTCTTGCTAATTGTTTCAATGATCTTGAAATTTCTGTGACTTGCTGAACGATATTGTCAGAATTTTTATTATTTGTAGGAACCATAAGTTGTAAATAATCGACAATAACAAGACCAAGCTTTTTATCATTTTTTAACTTTCTGACCACCGAACGCATTTTCATGATATTATTTGCCGGCTGATCATCTACAAAAATAGGAGCTTTGGACAAAGGTTCCAAAGAATTCCTAATTTTTTCAAATTCACTATCAAGAGAAAGTTTTCCCGTTCGCAGTTTCCAAGCGTCTACACGCGACTCGGCTGCTAGCATCCTATCTACAAGCTGTTGCGTGGACATTTCCAAAGAAAAATATGCGACTGGAACACCGTGTCTGATAGCAGCATGTCTTGCAATATCAAGAGCTAGAGACGTTTTTCCCATTGATGGTCTTGCGGCAAGAATAATAAGATCGGACTTTTGAAATCCGGAAAGTTTATCGTCTAAATCTTTAAATCCCGTGGACACTCCTCGGAGTCCGCCTTTTGATTTGTGCAATGCATCCAAACGGTCCCAAGCTTCTCCTAAAACATCTTTCATTTCGACATATTTATTTGAAGTAGAGGTGTTCGTAACATCATAGATTCTTTTTTCCGCTCTATCTAAAATTTCTTCAATTTCATGATCCTCTTGATAACCAAGATTCACAATATGTTCCGCCGCTTCAATAAGACGTCGCATGGTATATTTTTTCTGAACAATTTCTGCATAATGTTCAGCGTTTGCGGAAGAAGGAACAACATTTACAAGTTCTGTTAAATAACTCATCCCGCCTATTTGATCCAGTCGACTATTTTCTTTTAATTTTGAAGAAAGAGTAAGGAGATCTATCGGGTCACTTTTAGAAAAAATATCCAGCATTACAGAAAAAATCGTCTTATGTCTTTCCATATAAAATGCTTCGGGTCTGATGATATCCATAATTTCCGAAAGCGATTCTGGTCTAAGCATAATAGAACCAAGAAGTGCTTTTTCTGATTCAGTATTTTGCGGTGGAATTCTTTGAGAATATTTTTTTATTTCTCCTGCCATATTCTGATTTTACCACGCAAAGGAAAAAACAAGCAAGATAAAAATCCTTCATAATCTGTGTTCAAGCTGTTTATTATTTTGGGGAGAAAAATTGCAGAAAAATATTCTAATTTATTTCAGATTAAACGAGGCTTTCACTGTAATCATTACGGTTTTATTTATCTTTGAGGTGTCATATGTGCCATAATCGGATATTTCCAGTGAATTTGAGGGTAAAACTTGAACTACGCCAGTCGAAGCCGCCTTCAGAGAACCAACACCTTGCCCGCTACTTTCCGCAAGTTTTCCTGCTCTTGCTTTTGCGTCTTTGATAGCATCTGAAAGTAAATCAACTCTCAATTGTGGAAGTTTCGTATAATAGTATTCAACTGGATTTGTACTAAAAATTACTCCTGAGTCAATAAGTTGTTTGATGTTTTGAGCCAAAGAAGAAATTTTTGACACGTCAGAAGAAGATATTTCCACTGTTTGACTCACATTATATTCTTTTTCCGTTTGGTAATTCGGGTTGTAGTCATAATTCTGCATCATAGAAACCGCAGAGAAAATCATGTCTGATTCGGATATTCCTTGATCTTGCAAAAACTTTTTTACAAGAATCAAATCGTTTGCTATTGTGCTATATCCTCCCTTAATATTACTAATCTTTACTGTTCTCGAAAAAGTTCCCGAGAATTTGGCATTATCGGCTACAACATTCTTTGTAGCAGAACCCGTCACAGAAAGATAATTGTCTAAGCTTCTGACTTTATAAAAAGTCACTGAACCAATAACAAAACTTGCAATCAAACTTAAACCAATGATAAGAGAAGGGAGAGCAATCTTAAAATTTGTATTTTCCATTTTTTTATTGTTGGCTAATAATAACTTATTACCATTATACACTCAAATCATTGTTTTTAGAAATCCTTTTGAACATTCTCTTCCTAAAAATTACCACGGCAATCAAAATAACAATTGTAAAAATTAGAAGGAATAAATTTTTGGGAGTTAAAAATAAATAATCAAAATATCTGTCTAAGTTGTAACCAAGAAATATAATGGAAGGCACATAGATTAAAACAGCCAAAGTGTTAAGCGGGAAAAACTTTTTCCAAGGAACATCGAGGGATCCAGAAATAGACGGCCCCGCCATTCGTAAAAAAGGAATAAACCTAGAAAAGAAAATTATTCTACCGATATGAGCAGAAACAAATTCCCTGTCTTTCATAAATCCTTTTAAGAAAAATTTGTTTACAAAACGAATGACAAATTTGCTACCAATTTTTGCAAGATAAAAGAGAAGATTATCGCCTATTATAATGGCCAAAATAGAAATTATGATAGTAGGCACAGTATCTATAAGTCCGACATTTGCCATGTATCCAATGATAAACAAGATAATTTCTTCAGGAATAGGGAAAAAATAACCGGAGCAAAGTAAAAGCAAAAAAATTGCTCCGTAAGCAAATTGATCTATCAATGAAACGAAGATAAAAATATTATCCATTCGAGAAATATTATATCATAATAAAAAGTAAGAAGTTGCTTTTAATCTCCAAGAATGTAAACTGAAGTGATGACCGAAGAAAAACCAAAATATCCCATGCGAATAAATAAATACTTGGCAAATAAAGGCATCTCCACAAGAAAAGGCGCCGATAAACTTATTGAAAAAGGAAAGGTTTTTATAAATGGAAGAAAAGCGGTTCTCGGAGATAAAATAATAGAAACAGACAAAGTTGAGGTTACAGAAAAAATAAACAAAAATCAGTATAAATATTTTGCTTACTATAAACCGAGAGAAATCATTACTCATAGCCCGCAAAAAGGACAGAGAGAAATTAAAAACATTTCTGGAATATCCGGGCTCTTCCCTATCGGAAGACTAGATAAAGATTCTGAGGGGTTAATAATTTTAACAAATGATGGCAGGATAACGGAAAGACTTCTTTCACCGAACAAAGAGCATGAAAAAGAATATATTGTAAAAACAACAAATGCAATTAAACCTCTTTTCATAGCGAAAGCAAAGACCGGAATAAATATCGGCGATCATATTACAAAGCCTTGTGAAATTTTTCAAGATGGTGAAAGAAGTTTTAGGATAATTTTAAAAGAAGGAAAAAAACATCAGATCAGAAGAATGACTGATGCTTATGGTATCGCTATTGAATCACTGAAAAGAATCAGAATTATGAATATAAAGATAGAAAATTTACAGCCCAACGAACATAGAGAAATTAAAGGCGAAGAATTAAAACAATTTCTTGGTTTACTTTCCTTATGAGAAAAAAGCTGATTTTACGTATAGGCTGATTAGAACAAAAGCAACAGTAGTAATAGCCTGAATCGTAGCTCCCAATATTGGTTTATGGTCAAGGCAGTTTTTTGATTCAAATATGTTATGGAATTTGGCAAAAGAAACAAACGGTTCTTTTTTGTATTTATAATAAAAAAATCTCAAAAAATCTGGGAGTACCCCCCCAGCAACTCCTAAAAAGACGATCAAAAGAGTATCCCAGTCTCTTGAAAAAATAAACATAGCAAAAAAAAGTCCGATAAAAAAGTCGAAACAAATCAGTAAAAGTTGATAAATAGCTTCTATATTATTAACCAGAGAAGCAATGCTTTTTGTTTCTTTAATAATAAAACGACTGTGTTCATAATGGTTGTGTGGAATTAAATCCGCGACATAATGACTTGCTATAGCAAGAAAAAATCCCAATACAGGGTAACCTGGCAAGGCACTGGAAACAGCGGCACCTATTATTGCATGTGGAGTTAGAATCATTTTTTTTATTTAATTAGACTTATACAAGAATTGTAAGCTTTAATTTGAGCATTATATGTATCTGTGATTTTTTTAATGTCCGTATAAAGGGCATCTATTTCTCTGACCAAAACATTATATTCTGAAACTTTATTATTGTAAACTACAGAATTGGCGCTAGAGACAGGTTCCATCGCCTGTATATCTTGCAGATAAATTTTTCCCGTAGCAACAAAATCATTTACTTGTGAAATTTCCGCTTCTATTTTTGTTTTTAGATTTGCATCTGGATAAGTACAAGAAGAAGTCGATTTTCCAAAAACCTGAACACCGATGATCATTTCTGTTCCATTATAAGATCCCGCCTTGGCATATACGCCAATTTCCGAAAAAGATGGGTTCAATATATTTTCTTTATGTCCAGTGCTTTCCATCCATGCCACTACGAGTTCTTTACTGCTTGAAAAATTACCGAGAGCAATATTTTCTCCTATTAAAACATAACTATAGCCATCCGTCTTTGCTATGTCTGAAACAGAAATCCCCTGCGGAGAAACGTGTTCAAAATATCCTTGATTAAACATGTCTTCCAATCTTTCTTTGGCAATTTTATCCAACAAAGAATTTTCTTTTAAGGTTTTTACACCAGCCTTTTGTCGTTCGTTGTTTGTCAAAATTATAATGTCGGAATTAGAAATCCCTGTATTTGTTGCTATTCCAATATTTGTATCTGTGTCTGTTTTAGTACTCGAGGATTCTACAGAAATGATTGGTTCATTAGAGACAGTCTTGGGATAAATCTTATTTATGTTTTCTACAATTATAGAATTAAGAAAATTATTTTGAGATGTGGTAGAAGAAGCAGTAGATAAATTGTAATTTGAAGAAAGGTCTGGTGAAATTTCCGATTTATCTAATTTTTGGAGTTTGGCAAGTTCAATATCTTTGCAGGATTTTATGGCAACTTCTGTTCTCAGGCTTCCGCTTGGCCATTGCGATGTATCGTTGAAAGACGAAAGATAGTTGTCACACATATTTCCTTTTATTTGCAATACAACCTTGTCATTTACCAAATCAAAAAATGATAAGAGTCCGATTTTGAAAGCGTTTGCAAAAGCGGGATAAAAAGTAAAAAGGGACGAGAAAATTACAAACAGAATTAAGAATATAAGAAAATAAAATCTTTTAAGCATGTACTATATTTTAACATAAAATTTATGATATAATAGACCCATGAAATTCCTAAGAATTTTTTTAGGTTATGTAAAGTGGCATTACACTAGAGCTATTATTTCTTTATCTATTACATGGAAAAATCTTTCAAGATTTTTATTCGAATATTTCTCAATAAAACCGCTCCTATTAAACTTCTTCTCCCCGTGGAAAAGAAAAATTGACGCATACAAAAAAGGCTCCGGTCTAGATAAGTGGTTTGAATCGATTGTCATCAATATAATAATGAGAATAGTCGGAATGATAGTTAGAAGTGTGGTCATTTTGATAGGTTTTATAGTCTGGGTGATCTTTGTCCTATTATTCCCTGTCGCACTGATTGTTTGGCTTGTGATTTTCCCAATATTATTATTTATAGCAATTTACGGGATAACAATTTTCTTTTCAATAAAATGACTAATATAAAAATATTTTTAAAACAAAGTTCCATATATAATGTCCTCTCTACAGAGTCCTTAATATCGGAAAAAAGCCGTAACAGGATAGAAAAGATAACCAGTTGGATTATTATTGCCGTTTTGATTTGTCTCATCTATCCCCTATTCTCTAAATCCAGCTACATAATAAAAATATCAGATATCTTATATCCCAGGCTTTTGGGAATAGTTTTCATAAATATTTCAATCTTTATTTTTATGAGATTGCTTGAATTATATTATTCAACAATGTTTTATTTTGAGCATATAGCGCAAAATAAATACAAAAAACAAGAAAATTACACTTTTTCTGCCGGCAGGATACTGTATGCAGGAAGAAATTCTGATATTTTGCACGGATTTTTTCTTTCTGAAATAGGTCAGTCAATTTTAAAAAGACTGGGAATTGATAAAAAAGAAGCATTGAACTTCATTAAAAATCAAGAAATAACCAAAAATGAAGAAGTACCAACACCAAGAGAAAATATCTTAAAGGTTTCCGATATTATAAATTATCTGTCTTTTAACAAAAATTTTGCAAACTTTATAAAATCAAAGGGTATAAGTGAAAAAGATTTAATAGGTGCTTCGGAATGGGTAATATACCAAATAGAGTCGGAAGAATACAAAAAACAATGGTCAAGACAAGAAGCTCTAAAAAGAAAAGGAAACATTGGCAAAGGATGGTCTTTCGGGGAAACATATATTTTAGATAAATATAGCCGAGATATTTTAAATGACGAAGAAGTTTCTTCAGAAGCTATAAGCCTATCGGCAAGAGATGGAGAAACTTTTCAGTTGGAAAACGCCTTACTGAAATCAAGCTCATCTAACGCACTAATCATAGGAGAACCCGGGGAACAAAAAATGCACATCATTTGGTCTTTGGCTAGAAACATTAGAGACCAGAATACTTCCTTTTTGATAGAACAAAAAAGACCTGTCTTGTTTTTAGTGGGTGCTTTACTCAGTGTGTGTAAAGATAAAAATACTCTAGAAAATGAACTTACAAAATGTCTGTCGGAAGCTCACGATTCTGGAAATGTTATTTTGGTTATAGATAATTTGCCCGAGCTTATATCCATGTCCTTGCAATACGGTGTGGATATTTATAACTTACTAGATACTTTCCTTAAAAGCCCGGAGATGCATGTTATCGGTCTTTCAGATACAAATGAATATCATGAAAAGATTGAACCCAATCGTAGTTTCATGTCTAATTTTGAAATAATAAACGCTCTGCCTCTCTCCACAGAAGAGATAACAAAAATAATATCCGGGGCATGTTTAGAAATAGAAAATATATTTAGAATATTTTTTACCTACCAAGCTATAAGAGAAATCGCCGAGAGTGCTGAATACTATTTTTCAGGAGGTGTATCATACGACAGATCAATAAATATTTTAAAAGAGATTATTCCTTGGGCAAAAGGAAGTGGTTATAAAATTATCGGTAAAGATGAAGTTTTAGAATATATAGAACAGAAAACAAATATTCCTACAGGAGGAAAAATAAGTGAAATAGAAAAAGAAAAGCTTCTTAATCTGGAAAGTTTGCTTGGACAAAGAGTTATTGGACAATTTGATGCCATAGCTGGAATAAGTAATTCTATAAGAAGAGCCAGATCTGGTATCAGAAACGAGAGAAAACCTATCGGTTCTTTCCTATTCTTAGGTCCAACCGGTGTAGGAAAAACAGAGACAGCAAAAGCCCTCGCTGAAGTTTTTTTTGAAAGTGAAAAAAACATGATGCGTCTTGATATGTCAGAATATCAGACAGATGATTCTCTTGAAAAATTAATCGGATCATTTAAAACAGATAAACCCGGAATCTTTACAAGTATGCTTCGAGATAAGCCATTTGGAGTGGTACTTCTCGACGAATTCGAAAAAACACATAAAGATGTTTTGAATTTATTTTTACAGATTCTCGACGAAGGAGTTTTCTCTGATTCCGAAGGAGAAAAGATAAGCACAAGAAACATTATTTTTATCGCCACTTCAAATGCCGGGGCAGACAAGATTTATGACATGCAGGCAAAAGGTAAAAATCCCAAAGATGCGCAAGAAGAAATAATTGCCGATATCATTTCAAGAGGATTATTGAAACCGGAACTTATAAACAGGTTTGATGGAACTATAATTTTTAGTCCTTTGAGTAAAGAGGATCTAAAAAAGATTGCTGAAATAATGCTAAAAAGAGTGAATTCAAGATTGTTAGAAAAAGGAATTACTATGAAAATAACCCAGGATATTATAGATTTTGTCGCTGTAAATGGTGCCAACAAAACCTTTGGTGCAAGACCGATGAACAGATTTATTCAGGATACAATAGAAAAAGAAATAGCAGAACTCATCATTAAAAAAGAAGTATCTGCTGGAAATGTATTGTCTTTTGAAGTAATCGAAAATGAAATTAAGCCAATTGTTTCAAAATAATAACCGTCTTAAAATTTTCCAATCAAAAACTCTTTTCTCCTAGCGTTTGAGAATTTCTCTATAGCATATCTGAGCATGGTTCTTGGCATTTTTTTGTAATTGGAAAGCAGAAATTTTTCTTCTTTTTTAAAAGATCTTTTTCCTACTTCTCGAAGCATCCAGCCTACAGCTTTGTGTATGAGATCGTGTTCATCCTGTAATAAAATTTGCGCAATTTTCAATGTATCAATAAAATCATTTTTTTGTATAAAATTGAAAGTGGAGATAATTGCGATTCTTTTTTTCCAAAGATTTTCAGATTTTGCAAGTTTAAAAAGTATTTTTCTGTCTTTATTAAAAAGATATGCTCCGATAATCTTTGGCGCGGATAGATCAACTAAATCCCAGTTATTTACATGCTTTATATTTTTAAGATAAAAATTATAAATTCCTGTTTTATCTTCTTCACTTCCCTTCTCAAATTTTAACACCAAAATAATGAGAGCTAGAAGTCGTTCCTCGTGAATCTTACTGGAAATTAAGGATAAAACACCCGCCAGAGAAATTTCATTGTAAAATAATTTAGCTATACTTCTTACTTGTGGAACTGTCCCACCGATAAAGACATCGCCTTCACCATATTGTCCTTTACCTGTTTTAAAAAATCTATGGAGAATTTTTGCCTTCTCTTCATAGGCATATTTCCGAAGTTCTAATCTAATTTTGTTTAAAATAATTTTATCTTTCATTTTTATTTAACTTATATTTTGCATTGTAACACACATTAAAAGTATGGTAAAAATGTGGAAAAAAAATTAGTAATTACTTAAATAAAAAGGTATAATATTCGGAATTATGGGTATGGAAGTCTTTTTCCAATATATTGACACGTATAAATATTTCGCTATTTTTTTGATTGCGATTTTTGAGGGCCCTTTGGTTTGTCTGTTTGCCGGTTTTTTGGTCTTTTCAGGACATTTAAGTATAATTCCGACTTACATAACTGTAGTGCTTGGGGATTTTGTACCAGATGTCATTTATTATTATATTGGAGTCTATGGCGATAAAAAGAAACTGATAGAAAAGTACGGCTCAAAATTTAATTTTATTTCCGCAAATATCAACCTACTCAAAAAACTTTGGCATGAACATGGAAGAAAAACTATGTTCCTAAGCAAATTATCATTCGGACTAAGTGTTCCATTTCTTATAAGTGCTGGTCTTGTGAAGATGTCACTTAAAAAATTTATCAGTTTATGTCTTCCTATCACTTTGCTTCAACACATAATAATATTGACAATCGGATATCATTTAGGATTTTCATTTGCCGTTGCGGAAAAATACATCAAACTTGGCTATATTACGGTTACGCTTTTATTCATCATCGTCATCATACTTTATGTTATCTTTATAAAATACGCTAGAAAAGAAATTGAGGAAATAGAAAAGGAAGAAAAAATAATATGAATATAGCTATCTTTGCGGACAACTTTTATCCTGAAATGAGTGGAATAACAGATTCCATATCTTTGACCGGTCAGGAACTCGGCAAAAGAGGTCACTCTGTTCATTTCTTTGTTCCATTTCATCCGGTAGAAAATTATAAATTTGTTGGCGTTCCAGCTGAAGAAATAGATCTAGGACCAAATGTTTTTATTCACAGAATTTCATCTTTCCCTATACCTATGGGAACTCTTCAGGGTAGAATAGTGTTTCCAAATTTTCTTCACAGTTATTTTGAAAAAATAAAGTTTGACATAGTTCATACACATAGCTTTTGGGGACCTGGATCTGACGCAATTTCCCTATCAAAACGTCAAAAAATACCTCTGGTTGGAACAAATCACACACCAGTTGAGATATTTAGCCCCATAGATAATAAGATAATAAAATACCTCTTAAAAAGGCATGTAATCAATTTTTTCAATAAATGCAACCTTGTCAGTACTCCATCAGATTTTCTTCTTTCTAATATGAAAGAACAAGGACTTAAATCCTCTGGTGTGGTTATATCCAACCCTATTGAAGAGTCTTTTTTAAACAATAAAAAAAGTAAAGAAGAATGTAAAAAAGAATTTGGTTTGGAAGGTTTTATTGTTCTGTATGTTGGAAGAATTTCACAGGAAAAAAGAGTTGATACTATTATAGATGCATTCTTAGATTTTTCTCAGGACAAAGATGATGTAACACTTGTGATTGTCGGAGAAGGATCATTGAGAAAAAAATTTGAAAAGATTGCGAGTCTGAGTACAGAAACAAAAAAGATAAAATTTATCGGACCATATATAGGGCAAAACAAAGAAAAACTTTTTAATATCTTCCGCGCTTCGGATGTTTTTGTCATTTCCAGTATTTTTGAAACACAAAGCATGTGCACCCTGCAAGCCATGGCCAGTGGTTTACCAACGATAGCGTCAAGAGTTGGTGCCCTGCCGGATATTGTAAATAAAGAAAGAGGATTACTTTTTGATGTCGGCAATTATAAAAAATTAAGAGATTGTTTAGAAATTATTTATTCAAATCCAAAAAAAAGAGAAGAATTTGCCAAAAATGCCATAATTTTCGCCGAAAAATTAACTATACAAAATGTGGCAAATGATTGGGAAAAAACATATAATAGTGTGATGAAACAATACCATGACAAACAGTAAAAACGACTTAAAAATAAGTCTGATAATCCCCGCCTTTAATGAGGAGAACTATATTGAAGAATGCCTTGAAAATGCGATTAAACATTCCAATGGCAGATTTCATGAGATAATCGTAGTAAACAATAACAGTACAGACAAGACAAAAGAAATTTCCGAAAAATTTCCAGGAGTTAAGGTTGTATTTGAACCGCAAAAAGGCCTTACTCGTGCTAGACAGAAGGGACTTGAAGTAGCTACCGGAGATTTGCTTGCCTATATTGACGCAGACACACGACTTCATCCCCTATGGATAAGAACTGTAGAGAATTTTTTTTTGAAATACCCAGAAACAATTAGTTTAAGTGGACCATATAGATATTATGACGGATCAATGCCAAAAAACTTTTTTCAGCATGCTATTTGGTGGCTAGGAGCTCCAATAAACTATTATATGGCTGGATATATGATCTTGGGAGGAAATTTTATTGCAAAAAAAGAAGCTCTCCTAAAAACAGGCGGTTTTGACAAAAATATTGAATTTTATGGAGAAGATACGGACATCGCTAGAAGATTAAGCAAACTCGGTAAGGTTGTATTTAAAATGGACTTTTTTATTTATTCTTCTAGTAGACGTCTACAAAAAGAAGGATTTGTAAAAATGAACTGGGTTTATAGTATAAATTTTCTATGGCAGGTATTATTTCATCACCCTTTTACAAAAGAATACACAGATGATCGCTTTAAAAAAGATCTGGGAGGAAAAAATTCCATCAGTGATATTCAAAAAAAAGGTGCGGAAATAAAAGCGTGGATTGTAAGTTTTATATTTGGTTTAGTTTTTATTATCACTTGGGTATTTGAATCATTTGATTGGAAAAAGGCAATACCCCTCGCAATATTTTATCTCGTTTTCTTACTTAATACTTTCTTTTCAGTCAGATCATTCTCTAGCATCACGCCTCCTTACAGTTTTTTACACGGAATATTGGATTTTATTCTGGCATCGCTTTATGTTGCTGTTGCCATAAATATAGGAAGCCCCGCTTATTTTATTTTCTTTGTTTTATTGATTTTTGCGGTTTCCGTAGTCAAATACACAATGTTAATAGGGGTTGTAGATTATGATTCTGTGTTAAAGAGAAAAGTTATGATAAACGCATCTGGAGTATGTGGATGTACTCTTGTCATTGGAGGAATCCTTGCAGGATATGTAAGATTTAGTTTGTGGGGATGGGCTATTGTATTTATTCTAGCAAATATACTTCTTTTTACCCTTTGGCCATCTTATAAAATAGATAGGCACGAAGATAAATAACTAAAGATTTAATTAAATAAAAAAATCCGGACGAACCAACACAAGTTGGCGTCCGGCTTTTTTATTTAATTACATTCTTAGTTATTAAGAGCCGCTCTAGTTCCCGGTCCCACAGATCCAAGTTGATCCAAACCGTTAAGCTTCTGATATTTCTTAACAGCAGCCATAGTAAGATTGCCATAATATCCGGTTATAGGACCAGAATATACACCTTCTTCTTTTAACCTCTCCTGTAATTTCGTAACATCATTATTACTCATTCCATATTTCAACGGTTTTGTGAATAGATATTTGGTAATTACCGCGACTGTACTTTGAGTAGAAGTAACAGACACAGAAATAGAAGCACAAACATTGGCAGATGAACAAATAGAGATAGTTCCTGACCCTGCAGATTTTCCTGAAAGAATTAGAGTACTTCCAATCACGTAGACACCGATAGAATTAGAATTGGAATTATACGAGACATAATATCCGACACCCGAACCTCCGGAAATTTTTAAACTTTCACCTTCACCGACTTTCATACTTACCGAGGATTTATCAAATGTTATCGGTACAGAGTTAACAGTACTAGCCGTGGCATTACTTACCGAAACGTAAAGCGTATTGCACTGTCCCCCCGTCTGACATATTGAAATATTTGCAGAACCAACCGTTATTCCAGATATGACCAAACTGCTTCCGCTAACTGATACAGATAGAATATTTGGATTGGAATTGCTTGATACATAATATCCGCCATTACCCGTCATATAAATTGCGGTGGTCTGATTTGTGTTTATAGAAATATTATTTTGACTAAAGGATGGTTGTATTCCGGAAACCGCAGAAGTGGAAGATGTAATAGTCACATTTAAAATAATACATCCGCCGGCAGAAGAACAAACTGTAGCTGAAGATGATCCTGTCTTGATACCTGTGATAGTAATAGTGCTTCCGCTCAAACTATATTGTGCTACACCATCATTGTTTTGAAGAATTGAGTAGGGCGCGGTTCCACCGGAAATCATAACTGTGGTTATTTGTCCAGAAATTATTCCGAGATTATTTTGACTCAAAGAAAGTGCTCCTCCGGAAGAAGAGACTACACTTACTACGATGGTTCCACATTGTCCAGATGGCGCACATATTATTATTGTATCGGTTCCAGGATTATTACCGTAGATCGTGACAGAGCTCGTGGACAAATATGTCTGGGCGATATTTGTGCTTGAATTTGATGAAATATAATAAGTTCCATATCCTCCTGATATATTGACAATAACTGTCTGCCCCGTGACAACTGTCGGATAAGTCTGACTTAAAGAAAGTCCTGAGCCAGATGTCGTGTAAGTACCTATAGACGCTTTGACTACTCCACAGGCATTCATATCGGTAGAACAAACTGTAATAGTAGAAGATCCTGTAGTGCCATTCGCATAAAGAGTAAGCGCCGGACCATTTAAACTAGTACCGATAATGCTTGTATTGGAATTGTTTTGTATTTGGTAAAATCCATTGCCTCCGGTAATATTTATTTGAACATTTTGTCCGGAAATTATTGAGGTATTGTTTTGGCTGAAAGTTAAACCTTGTGATGTTGCGCTTTGCACAATGACATATAAGCTCGCACAATTTGAACTTAGCGACGAATTTAGTACACAAATATTTGCTGTAGTTTGGCCCACACTCAGACCCGTCACGGTAATTTGATTGCCACTAAAAGCAATATTTGCGGCTTGCGGATTGGAATTATTGGAAAGATACAGATAGTTGGAACCACTGTTTGAAGTTGTAATAACTGATGATTGTCCTACATTTAAAACAGCGCTTGCCTGACTTAAAGTTAAAATATTTGTGGCCGTTCCGTTTGAAGAATATGGCCAAGAAACATCAGCAGAACTTTGACTATTCACGAGTACTCCAACTGAGCTATTCTGAGCAATATTATAGTCACTTAGACTTATGTTACCGGAAAAATTACCGCTTGAATTTGTCATACCAATGGAACGCAATTGTGAACCAGAGGAAGAAATTGAATAAAAACGAAATATAACTCCAGAGTTTGGATCGCCTGTAACGTTTATGTTTACAATACTACTGTTACTTGAGTCTGCAGAGATGGAAAGCGTCGGTGTCACAGCATGAGCATTTGAAGCAAAAGATAAGAGAGCAAAAGAAACGAGAATAAAAAAAGATGATTTTTTAAAGATATTCATATTATTATTTTAGATTGATAAAATTTTCATGTTGTTCCACAATTATACCACAAAAATATTTGGACTTTATCAACTTTATTACTTACCTTCTCTTGTTTCGTGCCAAACCATTATGGCGTTTATCAAAGAGTCTAAAGAATCGCGGAGTCTTTTTTCTTCTATTTCAGTTAGAGGTAATTTTGAGTTTTTGATTGATTCAAGGCGTTTAAAATAAAAATCATGAAGAGAATCTATGTATTGTTTGAGTACATCTTCTCCCTTTTCCGAATCGTGTATAAACCAAGGAAAAAAGAATGGCCTTGCATAAAATCCGGAAATTTTGTCCACGGAAGTTGTGAAAAAATTTGAAGATATTGCGTATGACATATAATATTTGATTAAATTTTAATACTGAACTGGTATGCTCAAAAAATTATCTTTGGTTACAATAACGTGGTCCAAAAGATCTATCCCTAAAATTTTTCCTACTTTGATCAGTTGCTCTGTGATATCTCTGTCTGCTTGGCTTGGATTTATTTCACCGGAAGGATGATTGTGAACAAGTATAACTGCTACGGCTGAATATTCCAAAGCTGGTTTAAAAACTTCTCTTGGATGAATAATATTTGAATCTACCGTTCCTATGGAGATGATTTCGTCATGAATAACTTTGTGATGCGCGTTCAGATATATGCCTCTTAAATTTTCTTTTGGCAGTTCTCTCATGTCTTTTACATATTCAAAGACATCTTTAGCGGTTCTTATCATAGATAAACCATTTTCATTTTTTGAAAAGAATCTCCGTCCGAGTTCGCTACAGGCTATAAGCTGTATAGCTTTTATGAGAGGAATATCCAAATCCTTCGATAGAATTTGCGGGTTTTTCTGACTGACTAAACCTTTTTCTCCATATTCTTTCAATATCCTTTCCGACATGGCCAGTACTTCTTCTTTCTTTGATCCTGTCCCCAGCACAATAGCCAGAAGTTCTGCCACTGAAAGACAAGAAGCACCATTATTCACTAGCTTTTCACGAGGTTTTTCTTCCGACGGAAGATCGCGAATCTTAAGAGTATATGTTTTGGTAAAATTATCTAAAATCAAACTGTTGTCACAAAATTTATAACTATTTAAAGTTTTCATAATTTTTATATCTACATTTTACCAGATGTAGATAATAAAATCCAATGATAACAGTAATTCTAATATTTAAAAATAAAATCTTTTAACTGTTCAAACGAATCTACTATACCGATAAGGTTTTTGTGTTCTTCACGAATAAAATAACTTCTATCGTGTTGTCCCCAAGTAACTGCCACAGTTGGAATATTTGCGATATCAGCTTCCCTTATATCGCCCAACGTATCGGTAATAAAAAGAAAATCTTTATTACTTAAGTTATATTTTTTTTCTATCATCTTAAATTTATCAACCTTGCTTTTTGACACATCTGCCGTCGCCAGAAAATCAAACAAAGAAATTATATTTGAACGTTCAAGAAGTGGTAAGTAATTGTAATTAAAAGTCGAGGTATTTAAAACTAGGATGTGTCCATTTTGATGAAGTTCTTCGAGTAATTCTTTTGAACCTGTATACATAGGGACTTTAGACTTGGTTTTTGAATATGATAATTCCCGTTTAGCTGTTTCCTCTTCCGTTTCCTGTTTTTTCTGTATCGGAAACTTTTTTATCTCTTCATGAAAATTACCACATGCTAATTCTTGGAATATTTCCTTGGTAAAGCCTGGATACATGTCGTGCATATTCTTTTCTATACTATCGATAGAATCAAACAGTACACCATCTAAATCAAAAACTATTATTTTTTTCATAATTATAAATATATCATTTTTCTAAATCTAAAATATAATCAATGCGAATTTTGCTTATGAAATCAGGGACGTGACTTACTATTATCATAGTCCCTCCATATTTATTTAGTGCCTCCGCTATAATAGGAATGTGTCGAAAATTTATATGATTAGTAGGTTCATCTAAGATGAGAAGACCGGGCCTTTGCAAGACAAGTCTGGCAAAAGCAACTAAACCTTTTTGACCTTCCGACAAATTCCCCACTTTTGTATTCATTACATCACTAGTGATAAGAAAACCTGCTGCCACACTTCTTATAGTTTCTTCGGGTATTTTTTCTGATACCGATGAAAGAGATTTATAGACGGTATCTTCAAAATTTAAAGTGGAGAAATCTTGACGGTAATAGCCAATCACTACACCAGGGGTAATTTTTGTACCCTCAGCCGAGTTTTTTGCAATTGACTCTAAAAGAGTACTTTTGCCAATACCATTTGGACCCTTGAGTAAAAGATGTTGATTTCGTTTCAGTTTTATATTTGTCTTCCGCTCGGCCACTTTATGTTTTTTAAAAGTTTTAAAAGCAGATATCTGGACAATCTCTCCTAAAATATCTGACTGTGCAGGAATGACAAAAGAACGGATGGTTTTGTCCTCCTTTCTCGTATCAACTTTTTCTTCTTCTAGATCTTCTGCCTTTTCTCTCATTCGTTTTGCGACTAGACGCATTTGTCCTCCTTTCATAGCAAAAAAGTTTGCTTTTTCTTTCTTATCTTGAATTTCTTTTGCAAGTTGAGCATTTTTTCTATTTTCTCTCTCTTGACGAAGTGTGATCTGTTCTCGCACATCAAAATAGTTTCCTACATACTGTTCTATTTTTTTAGTAAAAATATCTAGATATAAGACTCCGTAAGTAAAACTGTTTAAAAAATCTGCGTCGTGGGAAATTACTATACAAGTTTTCTTATAATCAATTAAAAATTTTGTGAGATGCTCTATTCCCGCTTTATCCAAATTGTTTGTCGGCTCATCAAGCAAAAGTAAATCCGGATTTTGGATAAGAGCTGAGGCAAGCAGGAGTCTTGCTTGTTGGCCACCAGAAAAAGAACTGACTATTCGATCATGCACCTTGACATGACCTTTTAAATTTACCACTTCCAAAATATCATCTATTTTAGGATCAATATTGTATATTTTTTCGGTAAAACATTTTTTAAAAAATTCTCGCACAGTCAGATCCGACTCGTTTCGTGGGATCACCTGTCGAGAAGTAGCAATTGAGACGCCATCTACTACGTTTATCGTGCCCCCTACTGGCAAAAGACCCTTCGTAATAAGTTTAAATATAGTACTTTTACCCGATCCGTTTTGACCCATAATAGTTGTCTTTGTGCCACGACGAATAGAAAAATCTACTTCATTCAGAAGGAATTTGTTTTCTGCATATCCAAACGATACTTTCTCAAATCTAAGGATTGTCTCTTCTTTAGCCATAATCTAGAGAATACTGTATTTTAAGAGAAAAAGAAAGGAAAAAACTATACTTTATTTTTAACAAACAAACATTTTGAGTCTGTTTGTTGCAGATTATTATTAATAATAAATTTTCGCAGTTCGGCATAATATTCCTGATTATGATACATGGGCAAGTGAAGCATTTGGTTTTTCCCATTTTTTTCAAAATAAATTATTAGACCGTTGTTCATGTACATGTACATAGACTTTCCTGGCACAGATTTTGCCTCACTGGGATAAACCCCTTTCATGATGGATGCTCCCAGGAAAACACCTTTGATATCAAAATAAGGTATGATTTTGGACTTATATAAAAAGAAAAGCGACGAACGCGGACGGCGGTAGATTATTTCTTTGTCGGTAAAAGAAATCGTTCCTTTGTATGCCATCCAAAAAGTCCACATGCAAGCTTGTCCGGAAGGAATAAACAACAGCGCTATTGCCAATCCAACATAACCAGAGGCGAT
>Ga0265297_10003686_pt1 | contig 27058 bp, 18 predicted proteins | sample Munlanlwell13791_FD_192502 | JGI IMG/M metagenome (GOLD analysis project Ga0265297, IMG submission 192502) | Leachate microbial communities from a municipal landfill in Southern Ontario, Canada - Leachate well 137-91 | ecosystem: Engineered > Solid waste > Landfill > Unclassified | place...
GGAATTGATCCAAAATTTTCATACATCCATTCGGCTTTAATGGTCAGGACAGCGCCGACAGCCGCAATGAATAAACCCAAAATAATTTTTCCAAGCATATTTTAAGAAAAAATTTTAAATTCTAATACCAAAATTCTAAACAAATTATAATGCCCCAAATCCCAAACAGTTTGAAAATTAGAATTTGTGATTTGTTTAGGATTTATAATTTAATTATTCGAATTTAATTTTGGTGGGCAACATAGGAGTCTAACCTACGACCTCCTTGGTCCGCCTTCGTCCTCACTTCGTTTGGACTGCGGCGGGTGAATGTAAACAAGACCGGTAACCAACTGTTTTTTTAGATGGGTGATGAGGGGATCGAACCCCCGACCTTCTGCGTGTAAAGCAGACGCTCTAACCAGCTGAGCTAATCACCCTGGGTGTGGGGCAGGTAAACCCCTGTAGTTAATTTATCTTAAGTGTCAAAGGGGGAGACTCGCCCGCCAGAGGCGGGTCCGCCTTTGGCGGAAATCTCTCAGTCCTTGGTGCGGACGGAGGGACTCGAACCCTCAAGCCTTGCGGCACATGCACCTCAAGCATGCGCGTATACCAATTCCGCCACGTCCGCTAAGCGCGAATATTTACTCCGCGTTAGGCTGCCAATTTAATTAAATATTTTCAAAAAAGCCGCGGACCCCGCCCTTAAAAAAGAGTGGGGCAGCGACTTTTAAAGTAAGAAGCAATTTATTGTTAATATCCTTTTGAACCTAGGGAGTTATTTTTTTTCAATCTTTTTTTCTTTGATGTGCTTTTTGTAGCCTCTCAGATAATAAAGTTTTGCTTTTCTGACCTGGGCTTGTTTGACCGGTTCAATTTTGATGATGGTTGGTGAATGTAAAGGAAATATTTTTTCTACGCCAATGCCTTCAGAGATTTTTCTGACAGTAATAGTAGCACCAGCCTGATGGCCGTGTTTATGAGCTAAAATCATGCCTTCAAAAACCTGGACTCTTTGTTTTTCACCCTTAGGACCAATTTCGCTAATTTGCTGATGAACGCGAACAGTCATGCCGGGTTTTAATTCAGGGATTGGTTCTTTAGCAATCTTCTTTTTTTCATGAACAGCTTTTTTATCAATTTCTTTTTTAACTTTTGCCATAGGGTTTTTATTGGTAATTTAAAAATTAATACTTAACAACTATAATCTAAAACTAAAAAAAAGTCAAGGGCAGTTTAAAGTCAATTGGAATCAGCTTTTACTTTAATTCTCCTTTGATTATAGTGGTTATTTGTTTGATTGTTTCGTTGACCTGATTTTTTCTATTGTAAGCAATGTAGTCGTATTTTTTAGCCAAGGCTAATTCTTTTTTGGCATTTTTTAACCGTAATTGAAAAATTGCTTCTGGCATTTTTTCTCGCTGTTTAATTCGGCGAGTTAGTTCGGTTAAATTTTCAGCTTTGAGAAAAATCAATACGGTTTTTTGGGGTAACTTTTTTTTGATCTGGAGCGCGCCTTGAACATCAATATTCATTAAAATACTATTTTTAGCCAATCTTTCTAAGATAGTTTTTCGATCGGTGCCATAAAAATTAGAGTGAACTATGGCCCATTCCAAGAAATCGCCAGCCATAATTTTTTCGCGGAATTTTTCTTCACTGACGTGAATAATAGTTTTATCTTCCTTTTTACCCAATCTTTTGTTGCGGGTGGTATAGGTAATGGTAGTTTTTAAAAAAGGCAGTTTTTTTAAAACACCTTTGGCGACACTAGTTTTGCCCACCCCGGAGGGACCAGAAATGATAAATATTTTTGTTGGTTTATTTTTTGTTTGCATCTAAGTAGTTTTGTAATTGGGCAGGTAAAGGTGAAACAAATTCTACCCATTGATTATTTAAATCGTAAAAACCGATTTTAGTGGAATGAAGAAAAATTCTGCCCGGATCAACCACTTTAATTTTTCGCCGCAAAAAATGGAAAAATTTCTTTTTGGGTTTATAGATCACGTCGCCTAAAACCGGATGACCAATGGCATAAAAGTGAGCTCTGATTTGGTGAGTTCGGCCGGTTAAAATGAAAGCAGAAATTAAGGTATAATCTTTTAAGTATTCTAATACTTTATACTGGGTTTTGGCAAATTTATCCTGACCTTGAAATTTTTCATTACCTCGTTTAGGGTGAGCAACAAATTGACCTTCTTTATTGCGACCAATCGGCAAATCAATTTCACCTTCAACTTTATCAATATGACCATAAACCAAGGCCAGGTATTCTTTCTTTACTTTTCTTTTTTTAAACTGCTCTTTCAAATGTTCAAAAGCCAAATTGGTTTTGGCCACAACCATTATACCAGAAACATCTCTGTCTAAGCGGTGAATAATGCCAGCCCGATATTTTTGTTCGCCAACTTTATCAATTTCTGGATACTCTTTTATTAACCAACTGACTAAAGTATCGGTTTCATTTTTTTCAGTTGCATGAACCAGTAGACCAGCGGGTTTATCTAAAATAATGAAGTCGGGGGAATCAAAGATGATTTTAGGTGGTAGGGCGCCGTTCTGATTTCTGTTCTCTGATTTCTGTTCTCTGATTTCTGTTCTCTGTGCTTTGATTTTTTCAATCCGGATTTGGTCGCCGGGTTTTAAAAATTGGTGGACTTTGGCCGGCCTATCATTAACTAAAACTTGACCAGCGGCAATTAATTTTTTAATCTGGGAGCGGGTTTGGTTTTTGACTGTTTGAGCTAAAAAATGGTCCAAACGTTGACCTTGATTTTCCGGTTTGATTGTGATAAGTTGAGGCATAAGGAAGTTTAAAACTTAACGAAGGAGGATACGCACCATGGCACAGACAGTAGTAGGAAGAATAGAAAAATTGTGTTGGTATTTAGTCAAGACTCTGCAGGGCGAGTATCGTTTGGCGCGGGTTACAGAAGTTGGGCAGGGCGAATTCAAATGCTCCTGGATTCCAGTTGTGGTTAACGACGAAGATATCCAATTGCAACCGGGCGCTAGAATTGGCAGCATCAGCTACGATGTAGCCGTTAACTCATCTTGGGTTGAAACCACCTTGGAAGTGCCAGTCGTTGCCATAATTTTGGCTGGTTCGGGCATAGACATGCCAAATTTTCTGCCCCGGCCCGCAAAAACTGCTTAGTAAGGAGCAGTGGGCATTAGCTGGCTTAAAAAGATCTTTGGATTAATGATTGGGTTTTGCTCAATCATTTTTTTATTGCTTTTTTAACCAATAGCAGCCCTTGTTTTTTATCTTTAATTTTTCCCTGAAGCTGGGCTTCGCGAACCAAAGCTAAAAGTTGACCGATTTGTGGGCTGGATTTCAACTTAAATTCTTTAATCAAATCAGTGCCATTAACCAATGACTTTGCCAGCTGAATTTTATTCTTGCTTTTTTTAGCCAGCTTGGCAATTCGTTTTTTCATAAACAAATAATCAGACCAGTTGGGCTTGCCACCAGGGGAAATAGTGGCCGAAATATCGGCATAAATTAACATCATTAAATCTAAACCGGGAAAATTAGGATTAAAAAAATATTTTTCAACGGTTGTCTCTTTCATTGAAATAACCTGGTTATGGACAAACAGCATGTGTTTGGCAATAATGCTTTGGGTTTTATCAATATCTAAACCAGCCGAAGCCAATTTCAGCTGCTCGGCAATTTGGCGAAATTTTTTGGCCGAAACGTTGTCGTGATTATTAAAACGCAACCGATCGGCTTTGACTAAAGTTTCGGGTTTACCGATGTCATGAAAAAGTAATCCCCAAATGACTTCGGCCGAAGGTTTTTGATTTTTAAATTCTTTTTGGAAATTTTTACTTTCCAAATTTTTTATCGCTAAAATTGTGTGTTGCCAGCAATCGCCTTCAGTATGAAAATTTTTAGGTTGGGGACAGCCTTTCATTTTAAGCAAATCTGGCATCAAAGTTTTAATCGCACCGCTTTGATCCAAAAGTTCAAGGGTAAAAATGGGATTTTGAGAAATGGCTTTAAATAACTCTTTAGCAATTACTTCATACGGCACGGTTCTTTTGCCGCCAAGTTCCTGATTCAATTTTTTGATGTTTCTGACTAAAGCCTTCCAGGTTTTAGCTTCAATTTCAAAATGCAATTGGCCGGCTAAGCGGATGACGCGCAGAATTCTAGAATAATCTTCTTGAAACCTAATTTCGGGTTTGCCCACGGCTTTGATTAAGCCTTTTTTCAAATCGCTAAGGCCGTTGAAAGGATCAATGAGATAGCTTGTAGCTTGTAGCTTGTAGCTTGTAGGGACGATTTGAAATGCCATTGCATTGACCGTGAAATCGCGGCGGGATAAATCATCTTCAATTTTTAGCTTGGCATTGCTTTGAATTTTAAAATCACGATAAGCGCCGGTTAAACCAATTGAATGTTCGGTGCGGGGCAGAGCGATATCAATATCTTCGCCGGTCCAACCCTTTGGCCGAAATTTAAAAACGCCAAATTTTTTACCAACCAAGCTAACTTTACCCAAAGCCGCTAAGAAATTTTGTAAATCATTTTTGGCTACACCGCGAACGACAAAATCAAAATCTTTGGTTGGCCGGTTTAAAATTGCATCACGGACCGCGCCGCCAACTAAAAAAATATCAGCTTGGGGGAATTTTTTAGCCAGCTGTTTGATAAATGGTTGAGTTTGCCAGTCCGCCATAGCTTTAGCGGCGGCGGGCCAATTCTTTAGATTTTTTTGCCAATCATTCATGGCTTTATTTTAGCATAAAAAGGGCAATTTAAGAAATTTGAAGTTAAAAAATTTTAGAGTTAAGCACCAAATTTAAAATTACAAATATCAAACAAATTATAAATTTTAAATTACAATAACCAAAATATTTTTAATTTAGGATATTGACTAGATTATTTAAAATCAGTAAGATAAAGCCGTCATTCTGACAGGAGGGATGACATTTTGGCTTACACAGTTACGCAGAAATTGTTAAAAAGAGGAGAAACGTATGAGAGTATTGATAGATACCCTACCGGGTGCATGTGGTGCCAGAGAGCATGTTTTGGCGCTTATGTGCCAAAAAAGTCCGGAAGTATCGGAGGTGTTTGTCACCAGGCCGAATGCCGGCATTACCGTTCTGAGTAAATATCGGTCCGTTGAGAACCTGAACGACACTGGAAAGTTGGTTGATTTTATCCGGAGAGTCGGTATTGAGTTGGTACTGATTGGTCCGGAAAAACCCCTGGTTGACGGAGTGACCGATGACTTGCGCGAGGAAGGCATCAAAGTCTTTGGTCCGACCCGGGCGGCGGCCCAATTGGAAGGCAGCAAGTATTTTGCCAAGTCAATAATGCAGCCAGCCCGTGTCCCTACAGCGCGGTTCAAAACCTTTAATGATCGTGAGTTACGCCGTGCTCTTGAGTACGTCGGGGGTATTCAAAATTGGCAAAACCCGATAGTGGTTAAGGCCGACGGCCTTTGCGGTGGCAAGGGAGTAACAATTGCTCATAACCTTCAGGAAGCCGAAAAGGCCATTAAGGATTGTCTTGAAGCCAAAGTATTTGGCTTGGGCGGGAGCATGATCTTGATTGAGGAATTTTTGCCGGATTATCCCGGTTTAGCTCGGTCTGAGGTCAGCTTTTTTGCCCTGGTTGATCAGCACGGAAATTTCGTTTTATTGCCGACGTCGGCGGATTACAAACCAGTATTTAACGGCGACAAAGGTCCTAATACCGGCGGTATGGGTGCATTTGCGCCGGTACCGTGGGTCAGCAAAGAAATGACACAGCAAGTTCGTGACCTCATTTTTGCGCCGGTTATCCAAAAGATGAAAGAAGAGGGTATGCCATTTTCCGGCTTGTTGTATGCCGGCTTGAAATGGACGCCGAAGGGACCCCAGGTGGTTGAATTCAACGTCCGGCTTGGCGACCCTGAGATCCTCCCGATTTTCATGACGCTGAAAACCGACCTGATTCCGGTTATGCACACCATTGCGAGCGGCGGCAGCATTGCCGGTTTTTCGCCAAATTACAAAACCGGTTTTGGTGTCACGCTGGTTATGACCAGTCAGGGTTATCCCGGCGATTACGAAAAGGGATTGCCAATCACCATTGATGGTCTGCCGCTCACGGATGATTTTTGTCTGGTTCATGCCGGTACGAAGATGGTTGGAGATGTATTACAAACCGATAGCGGCCGGGTATTGGATCCGACGGTATTGGCACCCAGCCTTGAACAAGGCGGGGAGTGGCTGCAGCGAATTGCTGGACATATCAGGTGGGGCAATGGCGTGAGTAATGGTCCGCATTGGCGCACGGACATTGGCGCGAATGTGCCCTTGGTCCTGCCCGAATTTTCCTAGCACTTTATTGAACTATCAAGGTCTGGTTACTGTACTGTAACTGGGCCTTCTTTTTTAACAATTAACATTTAACAATTAACTAGTAACCAGTTTTCCAAGGAGTTAATTGTTAAAGGTTAATTAGGGGCCTTTTATCAGTTTGACTAAAAAAGTTGTTATATATAAGATGAAATAAATGCGTTACCAATCAGGAGGGGTAGCGTTTTTGTTCACTAAAATCTAATGATTTTGTTATAGATGTGTTGAATGGAAAAAATGTAATGAACCAAGGGAGTAGCTGATTATGACAGGAAAATCTTGAGAAAAATCAACTTAAGGCGGTTGTAAGAAAAAGATAATAGAAAGGAGCGAACGATGAAATTGTATGCGGCAGACGGTGTTAACACAAAGGAAGGCGACAGCCTCGGTGCTTTTGCCGGTAGACTTTGTGCCAGTACCTATAGCAATTCCAAGTTTGTCCAGGTTTTTGACATGTCCAGAGGAAATTTTCGCGGTCCGCGGGCTTTTTCGCCGGTCAATTTGCCTGATGGCTGCGTTCTGACGTTGGCGCCTGATGGCGTTGGCACCAAGGTCGTGGTCATTGACGCGTCTGGTGGTCATCGTAAAGCCGGTTGTGATCTGGCAGCAATGACGGCCATGGATATTACCCGTTGGGGCGGTATGGCACTGGTATTTACCAACGTGCTGGACACCTTAACGATCGGCAAAGAAGGTGAATTAACCAACAAGGCGGCCCGCGAGCTACTCACCGGTTTTGCCGAAGCGGCAAACAGTCTTAATATGGTGTTGCTTAATGGCGAAACCGCGGAGCTTCCGGACTGTGTCAGCTCACCAAATCCAGATGCGACGATTGCATTCAATTGGGCCGGAGTTGCCGCGGGTCTGTTCCATCCGGACAAGATGATCCTTGGTGATACGCTGGCACCGGGTCAAAGTATTATGGCCTTGAAGGATTCCTTCCGGTCCAACGGTCATAGTTCGGCGCGCAAGGCGCTGGCCATGCATTTTGGGCCGGAGTGGTACAAGGACCCTGGAGCCCAAAAGACCATAAAGGAAGTGGCTGAGCCATCAATGTTGTATGACCCATTTCTGAATTCCGTCCACGGTTGGTTGAATCCGGACTTTCGTCCGATAATCCCGATGCACCTGATTGTCCACAATTCCGGCGGCGCCATTGAAGACAAGTTCGCCGGCGACATATTGTTTCCGCTTGGGTTCTCAGCGGAGCTGGATGATCTGTTTGATCCGCCACAGGCGATGAAAGATATCGTTTTCTGGCGGGGGATGACCGATTTGGACTGGTTGGGCACCTTCAACGGTGGCCAGGGTGCGCTGGTTGTTATCGATTCCGAGAACGAAGGTTGGTTCATCGAGTTGGCGGCTAGCTTTGGCGTCGTGGCCAAACGTTGCGGCCGCATCCTGAAAACACCAGTGGGCGAGGAACCGGTAGTCAAGGTTACGTCCAAGTTCACCGGCAACATCGTACCGTTGCGGCCCAAACCCAAGCAGCAAGTTGCTTAACGGAGGAATTCGCCATGCAATTGAAAGAAATCAATGGTGCCTTGTTTGTGTCAGGCAGCGGTACTGATGCTGACTCGGTTATGGCTGCGTTCATTGATGGTCGGTTGCCACCGCAATTAAAGAAGCTTTGGTTGATATCAACCAAGCCCGGTGCCGGCGGTCTGGACAAAGCCGACAAACGTGGGATTGAACATTTGGTTATCGCCCGCGAAGGCAAAAGAGATGACGAGGCTATGCAACAAGAGTTTGAGCAGGCAGTCACCACTTGGGTTCTGCAACACAATATTCACGTCATCTTTCTGCTGGGTTGTATTCACAAGATTCCGATGATTCCCGGTGTGGTCATTTACAACATCCATCCCGCCCTGCCTTTTGAGCACGGCGGCAATGGGATGTACGGACTTGATGTGCACTTGCACGTTCTGGGGTCGATCGTGGACTTGATCCAGCGGGGCCGCAAACGCCTTGGTGACGCATTTGTTACGGTGCCGACCGTCCATCTTGCCATTCGGGAGTATGACAGCGGCGAAGCGTTACTTCAGGAGGAAGTACCGGTTCCTTCCGAGATTATCGAGCAGGCTATGTCAGGCGCCAACATGCTGCGCAAGGGCATTAGGACTGCAGTAAAGTCCAAAGGAGCTGACGGCATGAATCTGATCATTAATGGCCAGACCGCTTTAAACGAGGCAGCTTCGGCGCTTCAACAAGTTGTTCTGCCCGTCGAGCACGAGATTCTGCCCAAAGCCTTTACTTTGGCTTGCGAGCGTTTGTTGGTCAACGCCAACTGATTTGTACCCTGTATTTCTTACCGCGTTTTTTGGTCCCAAAGACTGGAATTCGCGGTCTTTTTTTTAACAATTTATTGAGTTGACTAATACTTATAAATTTAGTAAATTAAACGCAGCAAACGTTGTCTAATTGGTATGGAGGGACAGCGTTTTTTGTACATATTTTTGGTTCATTACAACCCGTGATATCGTTCGTCCAACAGGAGGACGGATGTTGTTGCATATGTTTGTGAGAAGAGATAGGAAACTGTCTAGGAATAGATTGGAAAAAAAGGAGATTGAGCCCATGGCAACCACGAAACTGACAAGAGAGCGCAAGAGTCATCTGAAGACTATTATGTTGGAGTTCTTCCGACAGGAACCGGACGGCCACGAATCGCATTTTTTGGCCGAAGTGAGGGCCTGGCGGGACACGGACAAGCAGTTGGAAACCTACAGCCGTGATCTGGTACCGTTCTTTCGGTATCTGCCCACGCACGTGGTGACGCCGAAGCCGACTTTGCGCGGCCCACGGGTTATCATAGTGGGGACTATGTTGTCTCGAGAAACCCCGGGCAGCTCGGTTAAAGCCCAGATACTCGAGGATTGCGGCATCCGCGGCGTTCTGCGTCTAGAAGAATTCCGGCGAATCCGGATACCGGATGGTGTGAATCGCCGGGAGTTTATCGAAGAAGTTTGCGATCCAGTGACGGAACAGGTGTATCGTCAAATACCCCAAACTTTTTTCCTGCCCGAAGATGTGCCGCCCGTGGTTTGGATTCCGCTGTTGTCCCAGGGTGTCAAAGCCCTACACGATTTCTCGGAAGAGAATAATCTGGACTTCGACGAATCCCAACTTCAGTACATTGCTCAGATCTACCGGGCGATTGGCAAGGATCCCAGCGACGTGGCGATGTTCATGCTGGCCCAGATTTGGTCGGACCATTGCTGCCACAAGGTCTTTAACGCCAGGTTGATTATCGATGGCGTTGAAAAACCCTACACGCTTTTCGATTTGGTGCGGGCGCCGTACGAAGCAGTTAAGGGCATCGATAAGGATGTTATGATTGCCTTCCATGACAATGCCAGTGCCGTGCGTGGCTACAAGGTTCCGATTCTGATTGCCGAAAAACCGGGTTATCCGTCACGGATGATTGTCGTTTATGTCCATCTGGACGGAACCATAAGTGCGGAAACGCATAACTACCCAACGTTTCAATCGCCGTTTCCCGGCCGCGCGACCGAAATCGGTGGCCAAATCCGCGACACGATCGGTTGTGGGCGCGGTTCCGAAATTAATTTTGGTGGTAACGGTACGATGCTGGGCAGTTTGCGTTTTCCCAATGGCTATCGCGTACCCGGACATTATGTTCCCGGACGGGAATACCTTTATCCCGACGACAAGGCTACGGCAATCAAGATTTTCGTTGATGGCTTACGGGGCTGGCACAGCTACGCGAATTGCTTTGGCGTCAGTGACAAGCTCGGCTTCTTCTATGCCGGCGCCATGTGGCGGCCGCGCCGCGATGCCAAAGGCAAGATCTGGTTTGAGCGAATCGAATCAATCAAACCGTTTGTCTATGGTATCGGCATTGGCATCATGCGGCGTGAGCATATCAAGAAGGCCGAGGTTAAGCCTGGCTACGCGGTGGTACGCATTGGCAACAATGCCCGCCTCATCGGCTGGATGGGTGGCTCTGGTGCAAGTACCATCGGCGGCACGCACGGCAAGAAGTTCGATCTGAACGCCGTTCAGCGCGGTACGCCGTTTCTTGAGCGGCTTTTCTACGAAGTGATCCGGGTTTGCAATAGCATGGGCATCAAGACGCCCATCCTGAGTGAAAGCGATTCCGGTGCCGGCGGCTTAGCCAGCATGCTGTTTGATCTGATCGGCAAGCTCGGCGGCACGATCTACTTAGGTAGAGTCAAGCGCGGCGACCGGGGAATGTCGGATGCCAAGGTTTTTGTCTGCGAATGGCAGGAGAGCCAAGGTCTGATCATTTCCAAAGCCGCTTTGGCGATCTTCAAGAGAGTCTGCGAGCGCGAGGGCTGCCCGGTTGAAGTCCTTGGTGAAATTACCGGGGACGGCAAGTTCACGGTTTATAGCGAAAGCGGACCCAAAGAAGTGGTCAAGAAAGCCGCTGCGCCGCTAATGGCCCTAGACGTGGCTGATGCTGCCAAACACATGCCGCGGATTACCATCGAGGACAACACACCGCAAGACGTTAGGTTGCCCCTGGTAATTCCCAGAGAGCTGACAATTGCCGATCTGTGGTATCTCGTATCCAAACGCGTCGAAGTTGGCAGTAAGCGCTGTGTCATCCGAACTGTAGACGGTAGCATTGGCGGACGAACGGTCCTTAATCAGTACTGCGGGCCGTGGAGTACACCAGTGAACGACTGTGCGATGGAAACCTTCGGCTACCGCACTCTGCGCGGTCAGGCCGCAGCACTTGGTGTTTCGCCATTCAAGACGATTCTGGATCCGGCCGCGGGTGCCCGCATGGCCTTTGCCGAGATGATAACCAACCTCATGAATATCTTGATCAACGGCGCGAATCCCGAGAAGGCTATGCGCAAGATTAAGACCATCCTGAACTGGGGTTGGGCCGCTAACCTCAATCCGCATGACGGCGAAATCGCCCGAATGGTCGCGGCTGCCGAAGCGATTCGAGATCTGCTGATCGGATACGGTAGTTTGGTCTTCGGCGGCAAGGATTCCGGTTCGCTGGCGATCAAACTCATGGAAGCAATCCAAAGGATTGTCAAATCAATGCCGACTATCGTCTTTGGCGGATTGGTCACGATTCCGGATGTCAGCTACCATGTAACACCGGACCTGAAATTACCAGGCGAAAGTTGTCTGGTTCTTCTGGACATCGCGAATGGCCGGAGACGGTTGGGTGGTTCTTCGTTGGCCGCTTGTTTTGATGGTCAGTTGGGCAAAGAGTGTCCTGATCTTGATGAGCCAGCATTGCTGCACCAAGCATTTACGGCCATGCAGCTACTACTGGCCAATCAGTTGGTTCTTTCTAGCCATGACGTCAGCGACGGTGGTTTGCTCACAACGGCAATTGAGATGGCAATGGCTGGCGGTTGCGGTTTAAACCTTTCGTTCGATGGTCCGGCAACGGCGCGGCAACAATGTTTTGCTGAAGAAGTAGGCAATGTCGTCGAGATTCACGAGAAGAAGTTACGGCCGGTTGAAAAAGTTCTCAAGGACCATGGCGTTCCCTACCAGATAATCGGTGCGACGGTCAAAGAGCAGGGGGTTAGAGTTGGTTGCCGTGGTCGCCAGGTGATGTTTGAGGATCTTTGGAACCTGCGTCGTTCCTGGGAGAAGACTGGTTTTGAGCTTTCCAAGCTCTTGATTTGTCCTGACTGGGCAAAGCGTGAGTGGCGCAATACTAAACACCGGCAGTTCCCGATCCACCGGCTGACCTTTGAGCCGCAAAACACGCCGCGGTCCGTCCTGCGGTCCGCTCATAAGCATCCGCTGATGGTTTTACGGCCAAAAGGGGCGAACTGCCAGGATGAAATGCAGGAAGCCTGTCATCAGGGTGGCTTCGACGTCGTCGATGTCCATTTCAATGACCTGCCTCACATGACGATTGCCGACCTTAAGCCGTTTCGAACCATGGTTATTCCTGGTGGGTTTGCCGATGGTGATGAGTTTGGTGCCGCCGTTGGCATGATAATGCGCATTAAGCGCAATGCCCACTTACGTAAGCTGTTTAATTATTTCCTCAAACAGCAAGATAAGCTAGTCCTGGGTATCTGCTTGGGAGCGGAGTTTGGTGTGCGTTACGGCATGGCACCTTTACCGGATTTGCCCGAAGAACAGCGTCCGTTGTTTACGCGAATCAAGTCTGGTACCTTTAATCATCAGTGGATCCGTTTGCTCGTGAAAGACAGTCCGGCCGTCATGCTTAGAGGCATGGCTGGCTCGATCCTTCCGGCTTATGTCGCGAATGGTGAAGGGTACTTCAACTGCGAACATTCGCCCGAGATACTCGAGCGGATTTTCGCCGAACACCTGGCACCATTGCTTTACGTCGATGATCGGGGTCATCCCTCAGTTGCTCCGCCTTATAGCCCCAGTGGTTCCAAGGTTGGGGCGGTCTGTGATCCTACGGGACGGCACTTGTTTATCATGGCGCACGTGATTGACCGGTTTTTCCGGATGATTCAGGCAGAGTATATTCCGTCCGAGTTCCAACATCTGCTTGTGTCGCCGTGGTTCCAGATGATGCATAATGCCCGGATTTGGTGCGACCAGAATCGACGGAGCTAACGTTCCTTTGTTTAACTTAACCCGCGAGTTTTCTTTCGAAAGCCCGCGGTCTTTTTTTATATGCTAAGTTTATATTGTTAGCCCAAATTTAACTCTTTTGGTCAGCAATAAAGTTCCGATAAACAAGGGTATAAACGCTAAAAATTGCCAGATGGTTGGAGTGTTTCTTAATATTAGCCAGGCAAAGAAAATGGTCAGTAAAGGAGAAATACTAGAAAGAGCATTAGCCTTAGCTACCGGGATACGATGAATTCCTTCAAGCCAAAATACTTTTGACAGCCCGAAAAGAAAGAAACCATTTATAATCAGAAAAACTAGAGAGACTCTAAAGTCATCAATTGATGGTAAATGAGGATTTAATAATAACGCCAGGAGAAAAATAAGAGGGGCAACGATAATGCTTCTGATAAACATAATAGTTTCACTGCTGACTTTTGTCCTCGCTCTTCGTTGAAAAAAATTTCCAAAGGGAGCGACTATAGTTGCTGCCAAAACCAGCAAATCCCCGAGATTAAGCTTTATTTCTCCGGGGAATAAAACAATAACCGCACCTAAAACCATCAAAATCGCGCCTAAAATATTTTCGATAGATAAATATTCTTTTTTCCAGATGTTAAAAAATAAAAAAGAAAAAAACACTTCCGCTAAAGAGATAATGCTAGCATTTCCGGCCGTGGTATATTTAAGGCCGGTAAAGATTAAAAAATAATATAAAATCCCGATAAACAATGTTGCTAAAATTATATCGCCCAGAACCGATAAGTCTTTTATTTCTTGCCACTTATTTTTACCGGCTAAAAAAATAGCAAAAAACAAAGCAGCAAATAAGGTGCTACCGGCCAATGAAATTAGCGGTGAAAGTTTTGAGTAGGAAAGAATGGTAATAATTGGAAAGAAACTCCAAAGGGTTGCCTCGGCAAATATAAATAGTTCTCCTTGTTGATCTTTAGAGAGTGCCATAAAATTTTAATTCATTATACCAAAAAATCGCCTGCTCGGCGATTTTTTAGATGGTGGGCGTACGTGGACTCCCGCCCGACACGCAAGACGAGCTTGCGAGTCGTTGCGGGCGGGCGAACCACGGACCTTTACGATGTCAACCCCGCACCTTTCGCCGTTGTGAGAATGAATAGGTAATAAAAAGAAGCATTGGTGGGCGTACGTGGACTCGAACCACGGACCTTTACGATGTCAACGTAACGCTCTAACCAACTGAGCTATACGCCCATACGCCCACCAATGCTTCTTTAGTTTGATGATATATCTATTAAGTTCAAGAAAGGTGCGGGACAGGCGTAACGCTCCCTGTCCCGCATCAAGCCGCTCATCTTATCTTTGTCTCCGTAATAAGTAAGCCGTAGGCGACTTTGCGCCAGTTTAATCTCGATTTGATTAAACTGAATCGCGGGCTTTGATGCGGGGTAACCAGCTGAGCTATACACCCCTCACTTGAAAAGGATTAATGAATTACTGATCCTTTTCTTTAAATGATTGTAACTACCGGAAAATCTTTTAATTTGTTTTTCCCGGGTCTTTGCATCTGACATTGATGCATAAGCTTCATAATAGATTAAATCAAAATTTACTCTTGATTTTGTTGATTTAACCCCACCTTTGTTATGGCTTTCAAGCCTCTTTTTTAAATCACTTGAATAACCGATATATAACTTATTATCCTTTCTACTTTTGATAACATAAACGTAGAACATATCCTTTTTAAGTGAGGGGCTATACGCCCTTAATAACCATTAACTGTTAACAATCAACAGTTAAATTATTTTATAGTTTTATTCTTTAATCGTCAATAGTTAGTTGTTAAAAGTTAACTCCTTAACTCTAAATTTAGGTGCGCGTGCCTGGACTTGTTCCGACGTAAAGTCGGAATCCCGATTTCACATCGGGAAACCAGGGACATCCACCTTAACTCTAAATTTAGGTGCGCGTGCCTGGACTTGAACCAGGGACATCCACCTTATAAGGGTGGCGCTCTAACCAACTGAGCTACACGCGCGCACCTAAATTTAGAGGGCCGAAGGCTTAAGGGTGGCGCTCCTCGCGGGACTGAATGATTTTTAAGTATAACTCAGTCGTTTTTGGCGGGTAACCTCCGCCAAAGGCGGATGCGCCTCTGGCGCAAACTGAGCTACACGCGCTTGCAAAAACTCAAAACTCAAAGTTTAAAATTCAAATTTTTTGGGTTTTGGTTTTTAACTTTTGGCTTTATATATTATACCAGGCCTACTATTTTTGACCAAGCTTTTCTTTTATTTTACCTATTATCTCTTGTTCAGCTTCAAGCAGGGTTTTTTCGGTTAAACAAAATTCGGCCAGATTTTTTGAGCCACTTGGGTTAAAAGCCGAAGCCAGGTACAGAGCGTTTTGATTTTTTAAAGTATTAAGCAAGGCGCAGTTTTTACCGCCTGATTGGTAGATTAAGACTACGGTTTCAATCCCGGGAATAAAAGAAATTAATTCTTCAATTACGTCGGGCAAATCTTTTGGATCAGCGCCGGCTTCCAGAAAATCATGATCAGTTAGGAGTGACCAAACTAGTTTATTGCTATCCCAACTTTTTAATCGAGCCAAAACCCGGCCCCAAAGATTTAAAGTGGCCAAGCTGCGGCTGCGGTATAAACTTTTGACAATCGTATCGCGATCAGCCTCGGCTGATAAAAGACTGGAAGCGATTTCTAAAGTTTTAGGCGTAACGTTTGAGGTTTTAAAACTTCTAGTTTTAGAAATTAAGCCAGCCAGTAAGCAGGTGGCAACATCTTTATCAATTAAATTTTTGTCTAAAGTAATAATTAAGTTAAACAAAATTTCGGCCGTGGCAACTGCGTTCATATTGGTTAAGTTGATTTGGCCGAAATGTTCGTTTTCTGGGTTGGCGTCGATGTTGACGATGGTAGTGTTGTAGAAGAATTCAGTAAAGTTTTGATAGATTTTACCCAAGGAGTTAAAGTCTGGGGTATCCAAGGTAAAAATCAGGTCATATTTATAGTCAGAACTTTCGGCCTCAATATTATCTTTGGAGAAACTGCCGGCCTTGGGGGTAATAAAAATTTTTAATTTGTCACCTTCAAGGTTATAACTAAATTCTTCAATTTTATCGTTGCTAGTATCAACACTGATGATGAATTTTTGAAGATTGGAAACTTTGGGGACAATCGCATCAATATTTGGTAAAAATTTTAAATTTTTAGGCAAAATAAAATCATCACAAGCAATATCAACTAGCTTATTTTGTTTTTTCAAAACTAAATAGAGCGCCAGGCCACAAGCCACGGCGTCTATTGAAAAATCTTTTTTAAAAGTAATTAAGATATGATGACTATCCTTAATTACCTCCTGAATTTGTTCGATTTCGCTTAAAGCCATAGAAAGCTGAAAATTTAAAACCAAAACCTCAAAGCCAGTTGTTTTTTGGATTTTATTTTTGGTTTTGAAGTCTATTATTATACCTTAAAAAATGTAAAATTGAAAGACTAAAACCCAAAGTAACAATTCAGAACCAAAGATTTTTGGGTTTCGGCTTTTGGTTTTTTAGGTTTTTAAGGAATCTGTCATTTTAAAGGTTAAGTTGATTTGTGTCAAGAGAAGGTGGCAAATATCTTGCCAAAACCCTGAAAATTAGCTAAAATGAGGGTATTAACTAACTTTAATTCTAAGTCCCGCTAAAGGCGGGGTAAATGATTTCTAACCAAAAAAATGAATAAACCAGAAATCCCAAAAACTTATGAGGCTAGCAAGGTAGAAGATTCTATTTATAAACAATGGCAAGAATCTGGTTTTTTTAATCCCGATAACCTGCCCAAAAACCCCAAGATTCCTTTTACTATTTCTTTACCGCCGCCCAATGCGACCGGAGTTTTGCATTTGGGTCATGCGGTGATGTTGGCAATTCAGGATTTGGTGATTAGGTTTGAAAGAATGAATGGCAAAAAAGCCTTGTGGCTGCCCGGTACGGATCACGCCTCAATTGCGACCACAACTAAAGTGGAAAAGTTAATTAAAAAAAAGGAAGGTAAAACTCGGCACGATTTAGGCCGGGAGGAATTTATTAAACGAGTTAAAGAATATATTGAACAATCGCGCGATACAATTCGTTCCCAAATGAAAAAAATGGGTGCCAGTTGCGATTGGAGCCGGGAGCGCTATACTCTAGACGACGGTTTAACTATTGCCGTTAATCAAGCCTTTGCAGAAATGTACAACGACGGTTTAATTTATCGCGGCACCAGGATTGTTAATTGGTGTCCCAGCTGCGCTTCCACTTTAGCCGATGATGAGGTTGAGTATAAACAACAAAAAGGAAGATTTTATTATATCAAATATGGTCCGTTTGTGGTGGCAACGACTCGGCCGGAAACCAAGATTGGTGATACGGCCGTAGCGGTTAATCCAACTGATGAGCGTTACAAAAAATACATTGGCCAAGAATTAGATATTAATTTAGGCAAGGTTAATGTCCATATTAAAGTAATTGGCGATGAGTCAGTTGATCCAAAACTTGGCACCGGGGCAATTGGCGTAACACCGGCCCATAGCATTATTGATTATGAAATGGCGCAAAAAAATAATTTGCCGATAATCCAGGTTATTAGCGAGGACGGTAAAATGACTGACTTAGCTGGTCCTTATGCTGGGTTGCCGGTATCCGAATGCCGCCAGCGATTTGTGGCTGATTTAGAGCAAGCCGGGTTAATTGAGAAAATTGAAGACGTTGATAATAATTTATCTATCTGCTATCGCTGCAGTCACGCAATTGAACCGTTAATTTCCAAACAGTGGTTTATTAATGTTAATAAGCCAGTAGCTAAATTTGGTAATAAGACAATTAGAGAACGCGCGCTGGAAGTGGTTAAAAACGGTGAGATTCAAATTATTCCTCAGCGGTTTGAAAAAACTTATTATCATTGGTTGGAAAATTTACGCGACTGGTGTATTTCGCGTCAGCTTTGGTTTGGTCACCGAATTCCGGTTTGGTATAAGTCGGTCAACCGTCAACCGTCAACCGTCAACCGAAAAACCATAGGATTTGCCGAAAATGTAGTGTCGCAAGTTTTGGCTGGTAAGACTAAGACTTATCGGCTACGGAATCATAAATTAAAAATCGGTGACGTTTTGGATTTTGAAAACAGCCAGACTGGCAATGTTTTTGGCCAAGGAAAAATTACCGATATTTTAGAAACTACGGTTGGAGAAATTCCGCTTGATGACTTGGCTCATGGCGAAACTTATAAGAAGCGCCAAGATTTAATCGCGGCTTTCAAACGTCATTATTCGCAAATTGAAATAGATGAAAAAACTAAGGCTTTTATCTATACTTATGAATTTAAGCCTTTACAGAAAACAGAAAACAGAGAACAGAAAACAGAGAACGAGATTTATGTTGGTCAAACGCCACCAAAAGGGGAGGGCTGGATTCAGGACCCTGATACTTTGGATACTTGGTTTTCTTCCGGACTTTGGACATTTTCCACTTTGGGCTGGCCCCAAAAAACCAAGGATCTCAAAATTTTTCATCCTACCAGTTTAATGGAAACCGGTTATGATATTTTATTTTTTTGGGTGGCCAGAATGATTATCATGTCTACGTATCTTGTTGAGCAAGTACCTTTTAAACAAGTTTATCTGCATGGCATGGTCCGAGACGAAAAGGGTAGAAAAATGAGCAAATCATTAGACAACAGTATTGATCCTTTGGATACAATTAGTAAATATGGCGCTGATGCCACTCGTTTGAGTTTGGTAATTGGAACAACGCCGGGCAACGATTTGGTTTTGTCCGAAGCCAAAATTGCCGGCTACCGAAATTTTGTTAACAAGCTTTGGAATATTGCCCGCTACATATTGATGAATGTTTCCGAAGTTAAAATAATTAAAAAAGCGCCTAAACCAAAAACCCTGGCGGACCAATGGATTTTGAGCGAATTGAATTCCTTGATTGAATTTTGCACTCAGAATTTGGAAGTTTATAATTTTTCTTTGGTGGGTGAAAAAATTTATGAGTTTACTTGGTCAAAATTAGCTGATTGGTATTTGGAAGTTTCCAAGGTAGAAGGGCAAAAGGAAGAAATTTTGCTTTATGTTTTACAAACCTTACTAAAACTTTGGCATCCATTTACACCGTTTGTGACCGAAGAAATTGGCAAGTTGGCTGGATTTGAAAGTTTATTGATTGTTGAACCTTGGCCCAAGGCTGAAGCCAAATTGGACAAAAAAGCGGTTAAAGAGTTTGAATTAATTAAAGAAATAATTTCGGCCATTAGAAATTTGCGGGCGGAAAGTAAAATTCCACCAGCCAAAAAAATTAATGCCGTTATTATATCGGTCAAACAGGCCAAGTTAGTTAGCTCGCAAATTGCAGTAATTAAAAGTTTAGCCCGGCTGGAAGAATTGGAAGTTTTGGTTAAAGCCAAAAAAGTAAGCCAGGCGCTTTCGGCGATTGTTTCAACCGTTGAGATTTATTTACCAATTTCTGGTATGATAGATATAGAAAAAGAAGTTCCGCGCCTGCAACAAGAAGCGGCCAGACTGGCTGAATTTATTATTCATCTGGAACAAAAATTAACCAATGAAACTTTTATCACTCGGGCGCCAAAAGATATTGTCGCTGCCGAGAAGGAAAAATTGGCAGTCAGCAAAGAAAATTTGGAAAAAATTAATCAGCAATTAAAAACTCTAAAATAATATGTCTGACAAAAATCAAAAAATCAAGGAACTTTTGGAACGGGGAGTGGAAAATATTTATCCTAATAAAGAAGCATTGGAAAAAGCCTTGCTATCCGGTAAAAAATTAAAAATTTATAATGGCATTGACCCGACCGGCAAGCTTCAGATTGGTCATGGCGTGGTATTTTTAAAACTTAGGCAGCTTCAAGATTTGGGCCATGAAATTATTGTTTTAATTGGCGATTTTACCGCCCAAATCGGCGATCCGACCGGCAAGAGCAATGCTCGGAAACCCTTGACCCACAAGCAGGTGATGCAGAACGCTAAAGATTATAAAAAGCAGATTGGAAAAATTTTGGATCTGACTAAAGCCAATGTACGCTTTGTTCATAATCAGGATTGGACCAATAAGTTAAAACCAGTTGACATGCTAGCCTTGGCTTCTCGTTTTACGGTGGCGCGACTACTGGAGAGGGATATGTTTCAGGAAAGGATTAAAGCCGGGTTAGATATTGCCGTTCATGAATTCTTATATCCGATTTTTCAGGCTTACGATGCCGTAACTATGGATGTTGACATGCAGATTGGCGGCAGCGATCAGACTTTTAACATGTTGGCCGGCCGGACTTTAATGAGAAAAATGAAAGATAAGGAAAAATTTGTTTTAACTTTGAAATTGCTAGAGGATCCAAGCGGTAAAAAAATGGGTAAGACTGAAGGTAATGCCATTTTTTTGGACATGCCGCCAAAGGAAATGTACGGCAAAATTATGAGCTGGAGTGATGGCATGATTGTACCAGCCTTTGAGTCAGCCACTAATGTGTCGCTTACAGAATTGGTGCAAATCAAAAAGGATTTTGCTAATGGTAAAAATCCAAAAATTTTAAAAATGCTTTTGGCTTATAAAATTGTTGAGATGTATCATGGTAAGTTAGCAGCAATTTCAGCTGAAGAAAATTTTAAGCAGGTTTTTGAAGAAAAATTAAATCCCGACGATATTCCAACTTTTAAAATTAAAGAAAGAAATATTGTGGACGTTTTAGTGGCCACTAAGCTAGCCGCCTCTAAATCCGAAGCGAAAAGATTAATTGCTCAAGGTGGAATTAAAGTTGACACCAAAGAAGTAAAAGATGAGAATTTTGTTATTGAAAAAATTGATGCTGACGGTGTGGTAATTCAAAAGGGTAAGCGATATTTTGCCAAGGTAGTGGGTTAGGTTCTAGGCACCTAGGCACTAGGCTCCAGGGCAATACAAATTAACATAGCGCTAAACATATGAAAACTATCCTAATCATTGAAGACGAAAAAGCTTTAATTAAAAATTTAGAGCTAGCTTTGGCTAAAGATTTTAAGATTTTAAGTGCTACAACTGGTGATGAAGGATTAAAAAAAGCCAAAAAAGAAAAACCAGATTTAGTTTTACTTGATATAATGCTGCCCGATACTAACGGTTTTGAAATTTTAAAAGATTTAAAAAAAGAAAAAAGCACTGAAGCCATCCCAGTTATTATTTTAACTAATTTAGGTGATGCCCAGACGGTGAGCAATATTTTGGCCGCGGGTGGTAAGGAATATTTAGTTAAAGCCGATTGGAGTATTGATGAAATTGCAGAAAAAATCAAAACAACTCTAAACTAAAATTTGTATTTTGTATAAAAAAGGCAGGGGGTAAGCCTGCCTTTTTTTGTTGCCTGAAAGCGACCTTTCGGTTATGGCAACATTACGATTAATTCTGTTTTCCAAGGGATTTTTGTCGACTCAACTTGACCTCTAAGACACGTTGTTAGTGGTTCTTAGGCCAGTAATCTTGCCGAGTTTTACCCCCTGCACTTATGTAGACGATTAAGTTATTTTTTTGTTACACAATTTTTTGTAAGTGGCAAAAAGTTTGTCAAAAGCCTTAGACCAGGTATGTTGTTTGGCATTTTCCAAGGCATTTTTAGCCATAAAATTTCTGGTTTTTTCATCTTGGCTTAATAAATCAATTGTCCGGCCAAATTCTTTGGTTTTTGGTTTGACAATTAGGCCATTAATTCCATTTTTAACCAATTCTTGCGGTCCGCCAACGTTAGTAACAATCGTTGGCAACCCCGAAGCCTGGGCTTCCAAAACCACATTACCAAAAGTGTCAGTAATTGAGGGAAAAACAAAAAAATCAGCGTTGGCATAGGTGGTACTTAAGTTTTTACCCTGCAAATAACCAAAAAATTTAGCTTTGGGCAGCTGTGATTTTAGGCCTTTTTTGTAGGGCCCATCGCCAACCAACCAAAGTTTTACCTCTTTTTTTTCTTTAAAGACTTTGACTAATAAGTCAAGATTTTTTTCAATTGAAAGTCGGCCAACATAGAGGGCAACGGGTATTTTGTTTTTTGTTTTTGAATTTTTGTATCGGGGGTTGAATTTTTCAGTATCAACACCATGGGGAAAAATATCAATTGGTCGGTTTAAAATTTTTAGGTGGTTTTTAACTTCTAGGCTTGGAGCTAAAACTAAATCCATTTTGGCATAAAACCATTTTAAGAATTGCCACATTGTGGCTTGGGAAAACCCAGCGACTTGATTTTTTAAGGCGGCAGGAAATTTTTCCAAGTTTTTGTGAGTCCAGCTCGCTGCATATTCGGCTATCATCGTATGAAAAATTCCGACTTTTGGTTTTGGGTTATTAAGCAAAATAAAACGGGCGGCAATGCCTAGCGAAGCTGGAGTGGCAAAATGAAAAAGATCATAGTTTGTTTTTAATAATTCTTCTTTAAAACCTTGGGGAATAATTTTAATATCAAACGGCGGTAGGTCATAATAATATTTGACCGGCCAGGAAGTAGGGAATTGATAAATAGTGACTGTTTTATTTTTTTGCTTAGCCTTTTTTTTGCCAATAGTAAAAATGTCCAGCTGGATTTTTTTGTTCCGGCAATATTTAGCCATTTCTTGATAAGTTCGGCAAACGCCGTTGGTGGAAAAATAAGTATCAGTGATTATAGCGACTCGCATTAAATCTTTTTGGAATTATTTTTTATTTTATAATATTCTTGCCAAATTAAGAAAACGACAAAGAGGTCAAAAATTGTTAGTAATATTAAACCGATGGATAGCCTTTGGGTTAATTGATATATTTGATAGGCAATGAAAGTCAGCAAGAATATGATTGCCGCCGGGTAAGACCAGCGTTTGTTTTTTAACAAAGCAATAACTAAAAATATTTTAATGGCACCATGGAGCAATAAATATAGAGCAATAAAAATTTCAGCTTTAACTGAAAATTGATGGCTGGCAGTAATTAGCCAATTAGCTAAAATGTCTTTGGGATCCTCGGCGACTTCGTGGGCGGTTAGCCAGATGATGATTTTGTTTAAAGTCGCTGGCTTTATGAATAAAAAGATAAAGCCGCCTATTAATTCTAAAACGCCATCAACCCCTTTAAGGGTCACGCCGATATTAAATAGATAATCTAGGATTCTTTGAACTTGTTGTTTCATTTGTATAATATTATACCATTTTTTATTAAATTTTAGTTAGCACTTCATTAATTGCCACTTCTTTAGAAGAAGTGGCGCAAGAATCGCGAGCCAGTGAAAAACTGGGCGAATTTTTTAACGACAATTGGCGCTCATTTCAAACTTGGTCGCCTTCCAGGCGACCTGCGAACACAAGAAATGAAAGGTAGTGGCGCCAATTGCCTAAAATTCGCTACGTTTTTCAAGGCTCGCAGTCAAAGTTGGTCATCTTGGCTGGGCTTAATTTTTTTATTTAAAAAAAGACCCCCGCTTTTTTTAAAGTGGGGGGTGTGTGGTTTTGGCCTGCTATTGGTCACATGCCCGTATCAATTTCGATTTGGTCGGCTTCCGCAAGCCTTACTAAGTGGCAGTCGTTGTGGTACGTGCACGGCGCCAAGCCAATCAGGATGGTTGTCGGATTGTCGGAATCAACAACCTTGTAGCCGGCGTGGTGCCAAACGCGGCGTTTGAATACAACCACTGTACGCGCCGGAACGAAGAACGCTTCAATCGCATCCAGTGGCGGATTGTCGTCGGCGGTAGGCGGCCCGACATGGATAATGGTGTCTTCGTCAGCCCGATACAGCTCTTCGGTTTCGGAGTGGGCTTCTGTTTCCGTAATGATAAACGGCCGTTTTTTTACGCTGCAGTCCGAGAACGAGGGGACTTTGCCGCCGGTGTCCAGCGAGATCATATCGGGCGAAAATTCAATTGCCGAGCCTGTCCCGAACGTGTTTATACCCGGCGGGTAGGCAAAATTGGCGTAGCGACCATATTTTCCAAAGGCCGCAAGTGACAGTGGTTGAACTCTGATGGTTCTTTTTTCTTTTCCTTTTTCTTTTTCTTGAGCCATAGTGACTCCTCCTATACTAGTTGTACTGCGCTTCGGTTTAATTTATGCCCGACGTGCTTTGGTCGCGATTTCGGTCTTGTCCAAACCGCACATCCGGATGATTGAGTGCAGATCAGCGCCAGCGGCGGTCATCCCCGAGATTTCGGCGACGGATTCGTTTAGTCGATCAGCCAGGCTTAACGAAATCGCCAGGCCTGTGCTGCAGCGTTCAACAAACTGTTTCATGCTGCCGGCAGAATCGTCGGGATCGGCGTCTTCTCGGAGCATGTGACAGTCGTATTCCACGACGCCGCGCCAACCAAGAAGCTGCAGAGTCGAGAACATGTTGGCCGTTTCTTTGAGCCCTTCGGGGCCGACGAGCGGTTCGAAGTCGTTATCCTCGTGGCCCATGATCTGATTTCCCAGGTGCAGGAAGCCGAGTCGCTCGACGTTAACCAGGTAGGCAACACAGGTTACGGCATCGAGCATGGCCATGCCCTCATGTTGCCTCAATTCAGGATTTTCCATCCAAAATGCTGAGTCGGCGATGAGCGGGCTGGTGATAAAGCCCGCGGCGTGACCCGCTGTCGGGATGTAGCTGTGGCCGGTGGGTTCATTCGGTTTGGCCTCAATTGATCCATACTTGTAGTTGGTAAAGTCGTTTTCCTTGATGTAGGCGCGCGCTTCGTTCAAGCCCTCGGCAATCCAGAGATAGACCATACCAAAGTTGGTTTTGATCGCCACGATCCAGCCGTCACGTGCGACCCAGTAGACAAACACTTCCGCACCTAGCAGTGCGCCGATGCGAATGGAGCGTTTGACTTTGGCCTTGGCCAGGTCGCGAATTTTTTTGTCAGGATTGGTCAAGCCACCTTTCCGAAAGAGGGGATGGGCGTGCAAATTGCACGTCATCGTATGGAAAGCAACATTTGCGCCCTGAAGTTTTTCGCGAATTTCTATCAGGAGTTGATGGACTGGACCTTGTTCGTTCAGGTCGTCTTCGGGATTATCCGGATCCCATGGCACCAAGTCACAATCATGCGCGCCGGTGGCTTCAATTAAGCCTTCGTTTGCGGCCCAAATGACAGTTTCGATCGCTTCAAGGACTGACCGCGACTTGAGTACCGCCATGCCGAACATGTCGGCCAAAAGCGTAAGTAGCGGCCAGAGAGGGATAGATCGTCGGGTAACGCATCCGACGTTGTACTCGAGTTTGTTCATGGCAATATGTTCCTTCTGTGTTTTTCTGTTTCAACTATGCTACTGCACTCTGCAGTGGTGTAGTAGCGCCAAAGGTTTGTACTCCCAGACCAAAATTTAGCCTTTTCCTCCTTTCCAAGCCTAAATTCGAATCTTGCCAATATTAAAGAGGCTTTGCCAACCTCCTTTTCACTAGCGCTAATTTAGTCTAAATTAGTCATTTTGTCAAGGTTAATAAAAAATAAAACCAGATAGTTAGCCTGGTTTTATTTTAGAGCTGATTGATTTTTAGAATCTTTCATCTTTTCTTACCAAGGTCATGAAAAGCGTTGGCAGAACAAACAAAGTTAAGAAGGAAGAAAGCATTAGTCCGAAAATGATTGTTGTGCCCAAGGCTTTCCAAGTTTCGTTGGAAAGAGTGATTGGAATAATACCAAAAATCGTACAAATTGAAGTAATGAAGATTGCTTCCAACCGTGATTTACCCGCGTCAACATTGGCTTCTTCAAATTCAATTCCGTTACGCAAATTGAGATTAATTTTATCAACTAAGATAATTGCATTTTTGACTACAATACCAAACAGCGCCAAGATACCGATTAAACCAGGAAAACTTAAATTAATTCCGGTGATGGCCAGGCCAAAGAACACGCCGATTAAACCTAGCGGAATAGTAATTAAGATAATGATTGCTTTTTTGAAGGAATTAAACTGAATTACTAAGGTAGAAACGATTAATAATCCGGCCAAAATCATTGCTCTTAAAATTGACATTACTGATTCGGTATTTTGTTCATTTTCACCGCCGTAGATAATTTGGTAGCCAGTCGGGAGTTTGTATTTTTTGATTTTACTTTGGAATTCAGCCAAAACAGTATTGGCGCTGGTTTTGCCAGTAACGCTAGCGGACAAAAGGACTACTCTTTTTTGGTTAATTCTGGTGATGGTATCAACCGATGGTTTTAATTCAATTTTAGCAACATCTTTAATAAAGACCGGTTGTTTTTTGGTATTTAAGATCTGTAAATTTTGAACTGCTTCCAGGTTAGGAATTTTTTCTTTATCAAATCTGGCAATCACTTTAATTTCATCACCCTCGCGAATAATGCTAGTTACTTCGTTGCCGGAAATTGCCATTCTAAGCATTGAGCCAACATAGTAAGCATTAAGATTATATAGCTCCAATTTAGCCGGATCTAAAGTAAAAGTATAATCAGCCGGTGATTCTTTTAGGGAAATATTAATATCAGCAACCCCTTTGATTGAAGCTAAAGTCGGTTTTAAATCATGAGCAATTTGATCCAACTTTTGCAAATCATCGCCAGCAATGCGGGCTTCAAACGCTGAGCCTGATGGCGGACCAGCCGAAGGGGATTGGATGGTGATAGTAGCTTCTTGAATATCTTTTAAGTCTTTTCTGATTTTCTCGGCTAAATCATAAGATTTGATTTGACGATCTTTTTTATCTTTTAGTTTTAAAGTAATTGAAGCAACATTTGAAGGATTGCCAAAACTGCCGGCAATTGACTGAGCCGAACCTACCCCGACTAAAGTTGAGAAATTGCTGATCTCTTTATACTGCAAGAGCCGAGTTTCAACTTGATTAACAATTTTGCTGGTTTCATCAAGCTTTAAACCGGTGGGCGCTTCAATATTGATGTATAAACTGTCAAAATCCGAAGCGGAAAAAAATTCGGTTTTAATGATACCAGTAATTGGTAGCATAATAGCAATAACAAACAAAACGCCAACGGCTACCAAGGTTTTCATTCTGGTTTTTTTGGTGGCCAAAATTTGGCGTAAATATTTTTCGTAGATGGGCAGAACCCGATTAAAATGAATAACGCCGTGAATAATTCGACTAAAAGTATTTTCGTCATCGTGGCTGCCTTGCTCTCTTAATTTCTTTTTAATCAGTTCGTCATCCTGCCATTCTCGTTTTACCAATTCGGCA